>Ga0207667_10000167_pt1 | contig 97188 bp, 101 predicted proteins | sample KBSCornC52_FD_184301 | JGI IMG/M metagenome (GOLD analysis project Ga0207667, IMG submission 184301) | Corn rhizosphere microbial communities from Kellogg Biological Station, Michigan, USA - KBS Corn C5-2 (SPAdes) (version 2) | ecosystem: Host-associated > Plants > Roots > Rhizosphere > Soil ... | reverse complement strand
GGAACCGCGCCGGTCACATTCGCTTGCCTCAAGCCACGGGAGACCTGCGCCCGCGCGCCTTCGCCCCATCCGTCATCCCAGCGAAAGCTGGGATCTCAGGAGGCAAAAGGACCCGCCTCAACCCATCTCCTCAACCATCCCCACCCGTCATGCCGGACTTGTTCCGGCATCCACCGGGAGGTTGCGGCCAAGCCGCTGGGTGGATCCCGGCCTGCGCCGGGATGACGAAGGGAAGATGGCCACCGTCATCGGAAGCCGCCGCGCCCCTGCAAGCCCCAAATTATCAAGTTCGTTTCCGGTGTTTCCTTGTTTTCCCCTCGTGCGGCGGCCCGTTCAGGCAAGCCGTCACAAACGGAAATAAGCCACCGATCCCAGCGCCAACGCCACGGCCGCAATCTGGATCGCCGCAAGCCGGATTATGGTCGCCATCCGGCCTCGTTCCGCGGTGAGCAGGAACAGCAGGACCAGCGGTACCTCGCCCGCGATCAGCAATTGGAAGAGATGCGCCGCCGTCCCTTCGTCCGCGGCGTACCGCTCCCATCCGGTCGTGACCGCGATCAGCACGATCGCCAGCGCCGCCAGCGACATCGCTACCGGCAATAGCCCCGTCCATCGATTGATCTGCGTTCGTGTCATCGTCGCCTCCGTGCAGCACTTTTACCCCTCCGCCCGCCCAGGGTCATGTGGAGATAGCGTGGAGATTCGATGCAGCGCTGGCGCGCGCTCAGCCCTTGTACATTTCCGCCCAGACATGATCTGTAGCGTGGAAATGCCGCCGATTTCGCACGATCTGCTGCTCTATGCGGGCTTCGCCGTCGCGGCGCTGCTCGTCGTCAATGTCGTCGCGCGGCGCGTGCCGTTGATCGGCACATTGCTGCGCTTCGCCTTTTGGGGCGTGGTCGTCGTGCTAGTGGTCGGCGCGGTCGAGCAGCGCAGCCTGTTCGATCCCTATTTCGCCAGGATCACCCATTTCCTGAAGCTCGATCCGCCGGACGATCAGCAGGTCTCGGGCAAGGAATTACGCATCCCGCTAAGCCACGACGGCCATTTTTGGGTGCGCGCGCGGATCAACGGGGTCGAGCGTAAGTTACTGGTCGACAGTGGTGCCACCATCACCGCTTTGTCGGTCGGCACCGCCGAGGCGGCCGGGCTGGTGCCCGAGCGCGCGCCTTTCCCGATCATCCTCAAGACCGCCAACGGCCCGGTGGCGGCGCGCACCTCGCGCGTTGCGACGCTGCGGATCGGCAATGTCGTCGCGCGCGACCTGCCGGTGGTGGTCTCGCCCGCGTTCGGCGACACCGAAGTGATCGGCATGAACTTCCTGTCGAAGCTCAAAAGCTGGCGGGTGGAGGGCAATGTCCTGATCCTGGAGCCCCATCATCCCCAGGCCGCTAACCAGCCGGACCTAGCCTGAACCGCTCGCCCTCGCCGCCATATTGGGTTAGCCTCGGCGCATGACCGTCCCCGCCGGCATGACCGATCTCTTCCCGGCCTTCGCGCTTGGCGGCGTCGCACTGATCGGACTCATGGTGCGGATCGAGCCGCCGCCTGTGGTGCGCTTCGGCGTGGTCGCAATGCTGGGGCTGCTGCTGATCCTTTATCTGACCGACCAGCTTCATCTGTGGCTGCCCGACCGGTTCGGAATACCGCTCTATGTCGCGCTGCTCGCGCTGGCGGGCGGGATCATCGTCTGGAACTGGCGTGCGAAGCGCGCGGCGAAGCGGCGCTGACGGCCGGCCTTAATTGGCCGTGATCAGTTGGCCGGCCTGGCCCTCATATTCCTCGGCCATCCCCTTGAGCGTGCAGATGGTGCGCGTGTCGGAGATTGACGCGGCCAGGCGGCGGCAATGCGCCGCCTGTTCGCGCAGATATTCGGCATGCCGCATCTGGGTCACGTCGACCAGCAGATTGACCGCGCCCACGAACGTCCCCTCATCGTCGAACAGGGGCGTCGGATAGGGCACGAACTGGATGCGCGTTCCGTCGGGGCGCTCGGCGACGGCTTCCGCGCCGCGAACCTTGCGCCGCTCGCGGATCGCAACCGCCATCGGGCATTCGTCATGCGGCAAGCGCGCGCCGTCGAGCGTGTAGAGCTTCCAGGTCACGCACCATTTGTCGTGGCGGACGACCGGCGTCCGCCCGGCGAGTTCGATGCAAGCGCGATTGAAATGGGTGATCGTGCCGCGCGTGTCGGTGATGTAGATTGCCACCGGAAGCCGGTCGAGCGCCTCGTTGAGGCCGTCGTCGCCATTCTGGGTCGCCTTCATCGCGATGCCCAGATATTCCTCTGCGGAATTGATCACGTTCGGTGTTCGCCCCACTTACCGTGAGCAAAACGGCGACCCAGACTCCGCACGGAATGGCGGGTCCTCTATGCTCATGGCGTTAGCGCATAACCTGGATCAAGGTTCCCCGCCGGCGTGCCTGAGCGGCATTAAATCAGTGCTGCATCCGCTTCATCTGATCCAGCGTCATCAGATTGTGGTTCAGATGCGCCATGATCCAGACCGAGCCGACCACGATTACCAGCACGACGAGCACGCCGAAGGCGAGCGCCAGCGTGTTGTTGGTATTTTCGGGCCCGCTGGTGATGTGGAGGAAGAAGACGAGGTGGACGCCCATCTGCGCCACCGCCAGCGAGAGCAAGGCGGCGGGGATGCCCGGCCCCCACACCGCGTTCGATCCCGCGATCCAGAAGCTGGCGACGGTCAGTCCGATCGCGAGCAGGAAGCCCAGCAGATAGACCTGGATCGCGCTGAAACCGGAACCGCCCGCATGCTCATCGCCCGGGGCGGCGTCGTCATATTCCCAGTCTTCGTCATGGCCGCTCATGCGCCGGCTCCCAGCAGATAGACGATCGTGAACAAGGCGACCCAGATGATGTCGAGGGCGTGCCAGAACAGGTTGAAGCAGAGCAGGCGCCGCATGATCGGCGGCTTGAACCCCTTGAACCAGATCTGCGCCATCATCGTGCCGAGCCACAGTCCGCCGACCGTGACGTGCAGGCCGTGGCATCCCACCAGCGCGAAAAAGGCGGAGAGGAAGGCGCTGCGGCCGGGCCCCGCGCCTTGCTGGATCATTTCATAGAATTCGAGCACTTCCAGGCCCACAAACACCAGTCCGAACAGGCCGGTGACGAGCATCCAGAATTGCGTCTCGAGCTGCCGCCGCCGCGTCGCCGCGACATAGCCCAGGCCGCAGGTGAAGCTCGAAACCAGCAGGCACGCGGTCTCGATTGCGACGCGGTTGAGATCGAACAATTGCTTGCCGGTCGGCCCGCCCGCCGTCGCATGCGCCAGCACCGCGTAGGCCGCGAAGAAGGCCGAGAACATGACGATGTCGGACAGCAGAAAAACCCAGAAGCCATAGCCCACGATCACGCGCTTGGGGGCAGGGCCGCCCGCGCCGTGGCCGCGCGCGTCGGCATGACCGTGACCGTGCGGATCGTGCCCCTGACCATAAGGCCCGTGCTGCAGATAGACCGACGCGACGTCGGACGGGGTTGCCGCCTGGCTCATTGCGGCGCCCCCATGCTCGCGAGCCATTCGGGCCCCCGCGCCGCACGCCGCGCGCGGTCGACGCGCGCCACTTCCTCGGCTGGGATTTCATATTCGTCCTCGTCGCGCCAGGCGAAGACGACGAAGGTCGCATAGGCGCCGACCAGGCCGAGCGCGACCAGCCACCAGATGTGCCAGATCAGCGCGAAGCCGATGATCGCCGCGAAGAAAGCGGTGACGAAGCCGGTCGGGCTGTTCTTGGGCATTTCGATCGGCTTGTAGTCGGGCTCGTCATACAGCCGCTCCTGCGCGATCGCGGCCTGCTTCATACCCCAATAGGCCTCCTCACCATGCACGTCGTGCAGCACCGGGAAGTTGAAGGTCGGCGGCGGCGACGGCGTCACCCATTCGAGCGTGCGCCCGTTCCACGGATCGCCGGTCACGTCGCGCAGCTGATCGCGCATCCGGATCGAGACGACCAGCTGGATCAGCTGCGCCGCGACGCCGGCGCCGATCACGATCGTTCCCAGGCCCGCCAGGATGATCCACGGATCCCACAGCGGATTGTCGATATGCTGGAGGCGGCGGGTCATTCCCTCCATGCCCACGATGTAGAGCGGGGTGAAGGTCGCCACGAAGCCTGCGAGCGTCAGCCAGAAGGCGGCCACGCCCCACCCCTTATGCAGCCGGAAACCGAACGCCTTGGGGAACCAATATTCGTAGCCGGCGAAAGCGCCGAACACGACGCCGCCGATGATCACATTATGGAAGTGCGCCACCAGAAACATCGAATTATGCAGCACGAAATCGGCCGGCGGGACGGCGAGCAGCACGCCGGTCATACCGCCGATCACGAAGGTCACCATGAAGCCCAGCGCCCACAGCAGAGGCGGCTCGAACCGAACGCGGCCGCCATACATCGTGAACAGCCAATTGTAGATCTTCACGCCGGTGCCGACCGCGATGATCGAGGTCGAGATGCCGAAGAAGGCATTGACGTCGCCGCCCGCGCCCATCGTGAAGAAATGGTGCAGCCAGACCACCAGCGAGACGACGCAGATGAACATCGTCGCCATCACCATCGATCGGTAGCCGAACAAAGGCTTGCCCGAAAAGGTCGAGAAGACCTCCGAAAAGATGCCGAAGCAGGGCAGGACGAGGATGTAGACTTCGGGGTGGCCCCACGCCCAGATCAGGTTCACGAACATCATCGGGTTACCGCCGGCGGTGTTGGTGAAGAAGTGGAAGTCCAGATAGCGGTCGAGCGCGAGCATCGCGAGCGTCGCGGTCAGGATCGGGAAGACCGCGACGATCAGCAGGTTGGCGGCAAGGCTGGTCCAGCAGAAGACCGGCATGCGCAGATAGGACATGCCCGGCGCGCGCATCTTCAATATCGTCGTGACGAGGTTGATGCCGGTCGAGAGCGTACCGATGCCCGATATCTGCAGCGCCCAGATATAATAGTCGACGCCGACGCCGGGCGAGTAAGCCAGCTCCGACAGAGGCGGGTAGGGGAGCCAGCCGGTGCGCGCGAACTCGCCGATGCCGAGGCTGAGATTGACCAGCAGCGCCCCGGTCGCGGTCAGCCAGAAGCCGACATTGTTCCAGGTCGGGAAGGCCACGTCGCGCACGCCCAATTGCAGCGGCACCGCGAAGTTCATCAGCCCGATCACGAGCGGCATGCCGCCGAAGAAGATCATGATCGTGCCGTGGGCGGTGAAGACCTGATCATAATGTTCGGGTGGCAAATAGCCTTGCGCGCCGTGGAGCGCCAAGGCCTGCTGCGAACGCATCATCACCGCATCGGAGAAGCCGCGCAGCAGCATCAGCGCCGCCAGGATGATGTACATCACGCCGATCCTTTTATGATCGACGCTCGTGATCCACTCGTTCCACAGATAGGGCCACCAGCCCTTGGCCCACGCATAGATCAGCACACCGACGACCAGACCCCCCGCAACCGCGCTCGCGATCAGCGGAATGGGCTGGTCGAGCGGGATCGCCGACCAATCGAGCTTGCCCAGCAATTTCATTTGGTGCTCCGAGGAGAAACGTTGACATCGCCATGGCCCACCTGCGGGCCGGGGCCGGCGGCGATTTTCTGCATGGCGACCTGGTCGAACAGGCCGGGCTGAACCGTGCCGTAACTATAGGGTTGTTTGATCGTGCTTTGCTTCGCCAGCCCGGCATATGCTGCGGCGTCGAGCGATGGGCCCTGGCCTTTGGTCTTGCCCACCCACGCGGCGAAATCGGCGGGCGCCACCGCTCGCGCCTGGAAGTTCATGTCCGAAAAGCCGTCGCCCGAATATTGCGCCGACTGGCCCCAATAGATGCCTGGCTTGTCCGCCTGCAGGTTCACCTGCGTGACCATGCCGTTCATCGTATAGATCATGCTGCCCAGCCGGTGGACGAAGAAGGCATTCATCACACTTGCCGAGGTCAGCGAGAAATGGACCGGGACCCCTGCCGGGATGACCAGCCGGTTGACGCTGGCGACGCCTTGTTCGGGATAGATGAACAGCCATTTCCAATCGAGCGAGACGACCTGCACCTCAAGCGGCTTGACGTTCTTCTCCGCCGGCAGTGGCTTGGACGGATCCAGGTCATGGCTGCCAACCCAGATCACGCCGGCGAGGAACAGGATCACCAGGATCGGTATCGCCCAGACCACCAATTCGACCCGCCCCGAATAAGCCCAGTCGGGCAAATATCGGCCGCGCGGCTTGTCGGCGCGATACCAGAAAGCGAAGCCCAGCGTGGCGGCGATCGTGGGTATGACGATCGCGAGCATGATCACCAGACTGTTGAGAAGAATGGTGCGTTCACCGGCCGCGATCGGACCCGCCGTGTCCAGCAAGCCCTGGTGCGAACAACTTGCGAGCGCGAGTAGGAGCATGGATGCTGCCCCCCGCTGGATAGCCTTCATCGAGACGCTCTTCATGCCGCCTGCCGCCATTTGGAATCAGCGCTGCGAAACGAACCTATAGGCGCGAAAGTCAAGCGCGTCGCCGGCTCACCCGATTGCAGGATGCGCAATCTAGCCACTGCCGGCTGCATTTGGCAACGGTTGGCGCGCGGCGGCTCGTGCTGAACAGCGGTCAGGGCGAAACGGATCAGCGCCGAAACAATTGAAACAATCCCTGCCGTTAACCCGTTTTGCCTCCCGCACGCGTATCAGTAGCTTTGCGTAACAGAGGGCAAGAACAGATGACTTCCCCACAGCGGATGGCCGCGGTGGGGCTGTTGGCAGGACAGGGCCTCTCGGTCCTCAGCCAGGGGTTTCGGCGTTTCTACCGGATCGATGAACGCCAGCAATTCAGCGAATTGCTGGCGCGCATCGACGCGGCCGAACTACATTGCCGGCGGAAGCGAAATGACTAGGGCCTGATCGTTTTTGGTGGAAGCGCTTAGCGCTTCCGCTGAAAGTGTGAATCAGGCTCTATCAAGATCTAGCGCCGGTCCTGCCGGCGCCATTCATTCTGCCGCTTGAGCCTCCGGCCGCCAGACATTGGCGGAGGCCTCCGACTTTTTCCGTTCCGGAAAGCTTCTATCGCACTTGGCGCACCAGCGCCGCGCTATGTGCGACGGCGCGTAGCTCCGCGTCAGGCAGTCGGGACAAACGAAGCTCTTCGCCGGGCCACGGCCCCGATATTTGCCGTAATGATCCAGTTCGGCCCGCTCCCGGTGCTTCATCAGCACTAGCATCATCAGGGGGGTAAACAGGCAGGCCCCGAGCGCGAGGCCAATGATCAGATAGATCAGGATATTATCCAAGTCCGGTCATCCCACGCTACGCCACGTCGGGCCGCCGAAGGACGACCTTTATCCCGCCCTAACGCACCGTTTCGCCAACGGCTCCCCGGTTAGAAGGTTGGGAAAATGTAACGTAGCACGAACTTGACCCGCATGTCATGCTCCGCCCCTAACGTTCTCGCACGTGGGACGAGGGGGGATGCAGTATGCCCGAGAAGGCAATTCTCGAGCGAGCTTTCAAAGCGGCGCGCAGCCGACACCCAGGCACGACTGCGATTACTGGATTGACGCCTCAGCGCCCCTCGCGGAACGCGCTCTGCAGGTGTGCGTTCGGGCGACGTCCGGCATCAAACAGCGAAATCCGGTCCGCGTTCGCGCTCGTCGCGATGCGGAACGGTGATCGCCCCGGCGTCCTCGTTGCGTAAGCTTATGCCTCAAACGCCGGTCGCGGCACTGGGGGTTCTGCCCCCGCTTCGCGGTTTGCCCGCAGACGATGGCGGCCGGCCGGGTGTGAACAAGATTATGCAGATTCTCCTTGTCGAGGATGATCGACAGATTGCCGAGCGCGTCGCCTCTGATCTGGAGCGCAACGGTTATAAGGTGATCGACGTCGCCACGGCGGAGGCCGCGCATGCCGCACTTGCCGGCAATTCGATCGAAGCGGTGGTTCTCGATCGACTGCTGGGTGACAGCGATGCCATTACCCTGGTCGCAGAGTGGCGGCGCGCCGGCCTGAAGACGCCGATCCTGGTGGTAAGCTCGCTTTCGGGCGTGGCGGATCGCATCGCCGGTCTGGCCGCTGGTGCGGACGATTATCTCGCCAAGCCCTTCCACACCGAAGAGCTCGATGCACGGCTGCGCGCGCTACTGCGTGCGCGTGACCGGCATGCCCAGCGCGAGGCCGATATATTGGAATGCGGCTCGATCCGCATCGACCGCCGCCTTCGCACCGCGTCGCGCGGCGGTACGTCTCTCATGCTACAGCCGCGCGAATATCGGCTGCTTGAGGCGCTGGCATTGAGCCCGGGGCAGGTCGTTCCCCGGTCCGTGCTGCTGGAGAAGGTGTGGAATCTCAGCTTCGACCCGCGCACCAAGATCATCGAAACACATATCAGCCGGCTGCGCGACAAGCTGGATTTCGCCGGCCCGGGGGAGGCGATCGAAACCGTGCGGGGCATCGGGTACCGCCTGCGGGACGATGCCTGAGCCCAACCGGCGTACGGTGCTGCGCACCGTTATTCTCTACATTGCCGTCTTCGGCATAACGAGCCTGGCGCTCGGCGAAGGCGCCTTTCTCTATGCGCGGCACGAACTGGAACGGCGGCTGGACCTGCGCATGGCCGAGCGGATGGACAATCTCGGCCGGGCCTTTGGCGCGGGCGGGCGGGCCGGCTTGCTGACCGCGATCGACCGTTTCACGGACCGCGGCGCGCGCACCTTCGGCTATGTGCTCAGCGACGCGCGCGGGCAGCGACTGCGCAGTGTCGGCGATGTCCCGCGCCTCGCGCCGGGCTGGGGTCTGACGGGCTTCGAAGACGAGGACGAAGGGGTAACCGATCCGGCGCGTACGCTCACCCGCCAGCTCCCCGACAACTCCACCCTGACCATCGTCGCCGATCGCGACTATATCGAGCAATATGATGCGGTGACGACCGGCTTCCTGTTCGCCGCGCTCGCGCTCCTGTTCCTGGTGGCTGCTGCGGGCGCGTTATCGCTCGAACGCAAGGTGCGCGGCCGGATCGAAGGGCTGAACAAGACCGCGCGAGCGATTTTCGAAGGGGATCTCGAGCAGCGCGTACCGGTCAGCACCGCGGGCGACGAATTCGACGCGATCGCGGTCACGGTCAACGCGATGCTCGATCGCCTCAATGGGACGCTGAAAGAGGTGCGCCGCGTGTCCAGCTATATCGCGCATGACTTGCGCGCGCCGATCGTCCGGCTGCGCGACCATCTTCAGCGCGGCGCGACCGCCCATCGCGGGCTGGTCGACATGGAAGCGGTCGAACGGTGCGAGGATATCATTCGATTGTTCGGTGTAATCCTGCGCATCGGCGAAATCGATGGCGCGATGATTGCGAACACCGCGACGCAATTCGACCTGTCGGAACTGATCGCCGAACTGAGCGATGCGCATATCGCCGTTGCCGAAGACGTCGGCCACACGCTGTCGCATGTAATCGCTCCCGATATCGCGATGCTCGGTGACCGCGAGCTGATCGCGCAATTGCTGATAAATCTGATCGACAACGCGCTGCGGCATACGCCCACCGGCACCCACGTCGCGGTGGCGCTAACCGGCGACGGTAGCCAAGCGTGCCTGACGGTCGCCGATGACGGTCCCGGCTTGCCCGAACGCGAAAGACAGCTGTTCACCGCCAAGGCGCGGACTGACGATGCCGCCGCGCGCGAGGGCGTGGGACTAAAGCTCGTGCAGGCAATCGCAACAGGCCATCATGGCACCGTCATCCTGCACGATAATCGGCCCGGCCTTCGCGTTGAGGTAAGCCTGCCGCTTCGCCTCGCCCGGCACGACGCCGGCTGAATGAAAAAGGCCCCCCGGGGCAAAGCCGGAAGCGCCTTTCCTGAACCAGCTTGGGCTTTAGCGCGCGAACGCAACCGCGAGGTTCACCGTGTGGCGGCGGCGCATGGCCGTTCCGAGCGCGCCGAAACCGACGAGCATCATGCTCCACGAGCCGGGCTCCGGGACGGAGCCGGCGGCCTGCGCGTTTCCGCTTGTCGCCGGCTTCGTGAAGACGAGCTGGGTTGTGTCGAATACGCTGTAGATCCCATCCAGGTTGGTAACGTCGCTCACGCTCGGCGCAGTGTTGGCGAGCGTCCCGTTGGTGCCCTTCGTGCCGCTGGGATCGTTGGTATAATCCATGCAGCTACCGGCGTTGATGTTGCTATAATTGTGGTCGGAATCGTTCAGGCCGAGCGCGTTACCCAGTTCCTGGCAGATGACTTGCTGGAAATAGGCAGCGTTATTGTACCGTGCCTGGTTGAAATAATAATCGTTCAGCTTGATCGTGGCCTGATAGATGCTGGTGCCCGAGGTGTAGACCGTGGTCCAGCCCGACCAGCCCGTCGCACCGTAATTTCCGCTGCAAACCTGGATCGTGCCGTATATCCCCGCGCAACTGCTGGCACTGGTCATGCCCGCGGTTGGCAGGAAATCGATATATTTGTCGGTCGACCAGACCGATTCCGCCGTCGTGAGATAAGAGGCCCATTTCGCGGCGGTGTTATTGCCGACCATGATCGCGAGATTGCCAGTATGCGCCCAATGATAGCCGTTCCACGACTGGGTCGGAACCGTGGCGCCCACCGGACCGGCTGCGGCGAGCACAAAAAGGGCCAGGCCGCAACGCGCGGCTGCTTTGGTCAGCAGTGTCATGGGGTGTCCCCGCAATCTCATGCAAGTCGCCCGGCACCGCGCCGGCTATGCTCCCCCCCGGAGACGATCTTGGCAAACCGGTGATATGCGGATTGTAGTTAACGAATAGTTCAACTGCGTTAAATCGTGTTGATGCCGCGTTAAGATGCCTGAATGTCCGGGAACAACTCCCAGTATTATGTTTGTACCGCCTGCGTTACAAAGATGCGGGTTCGATGATTACGCATCCGTTACGAGCGCTTGAGCGTTAAATATTACGCCACCGTTTCGTGCCTCATTTGCAACGGACAGATTATCAAAGGTCAACTTTTCGCAACCTTGCATGCAAGAAGCGGAACTGCCGCATTAATCCCCCGTTAACCGCGCCGCTTGTGCCCCGGATCGCATTCCTAAAGCGCCCCGGACCGACAGGCTTCAGGGACCTCGACGTCCAAAAGTACGAGTGGAGATGCGCTTATGAGTAAGTTGGCCGTATTCGGCGTCGGGGCAGCATTGCTGCTCGCCGCCGCCCCCGCTTCGGCGATCACGACCTTCGCGGACTTCTCGCCCGCGAGCAACGCTCCCAACATCATGTATGTGGGTGCGGACGATGGCTCTGGCACCCTCAGCAGCATCGACCAGCTGGTGCACTTCGCCTTCCTTAACCCGGATGGCTCGGTCAGCGGCACCACTTTCGATGCGATGATGAACCTGACCGCCACGACGGGCGCCGCCACGCTTGCCGGTGGCGGGTCGCTGGCACTGCTCCCCATCACGGACGGCACGCTGACCTTTACGTCGGCCACACCGGTCACGTGGGGTGGCCATACCGGGACCCATTTGTTGACGGTCGACTTCAGCGGTGGATTCCTAACTGCGATCCTGGGCGGATCGACTGCCAGCTATGGCACGTCGACCCCGCCTTTCACCGTCAGCTTCACGTCTGATTTCCTCGACTTTTCGACGAGCACCACTCGCGACCTGGCGTTGGCGATCGATGCGATCAATCCGAGCGTGGGCTTCGCGTTCGGTGGCGGCCGCCTCAACCTCGGTACCATGTCGGGCAACTTCGGATCTGATGCCACGGCGGGCAACCCGCAGGGCGTAGTCCCCGAGCCCACCAGCTGGGCGCTGATGTTCGCGGGCTTCGGTCTGGTCGGAAGCGCCCTGCGTTCGCAGCGCCGCAGGACCGAGGTCGCGTTCGGCTGACCTGCCTATGGGCCGGCTGCGGCCGGTCGCCCTTCCGGGGCGGCATTTCCCGCCGCCCCGGATCTTGGCCTCGGCCCATCGGCGCGCGAGGCGAGCAGGAAGCGAGAGGATGACGTGTGACCAATCTTACTGCAGCCGCAAGCATTGCGATCGACACTGACCAGTTCAATGTCAGCGGGTTATTGTCCGGCACGGTTAGCAACCGCAGCAGCGCCGGTTTCGACGTCGATCTGGGTAACGGCTATGGCGAGCATTATAGCGGCACCAGCCTGGCGTTCGATGGCAGCGGCAATCTCATGTCCGGTACGATCACCGGCTTGAGCGAAACCTATCTTGGCGCGCCAGTGTTCACGATGACGCAGCTCAACCTCGACGCGGCTATCTTCGTGCATTGGGTCAATACCGGCGACAGCGCTGCGGCCAGCGCTGCGATCTTCGGCGGCAATGATTCGATCGTGGGCAGTAATGACGACGACTTGCTCGACGGCCGGGCCGGCCACGACGTGATATTGGGCGGTGGCGGCGGCGACGTGATCATCGGCGGAGAGGGAAACGACCATCTTTACGGTCAGTCGCCTAATGGCGGCGCGGACGGTGCGGATTCCATAACAGCCGGCAACGGCATGGATTATGTCCAGGGCAATGCCGGCAATGACACGCTCGATGGCGGCGCCGGCCCCGATCGCATCAACGGCGGCGCGAATAACGACCTGATCTTCGGCGGGACCGGCAATGACGCAATAAATGGCAACCTTGGCAACGATACGATCGACGCCGGTGACGGGAACGACGTCGCGCGCGGCGGCAAGGACGACGACCGAATTTCAGGGGGCGTCGGCAATGACTTGCTGTCGGGCGACCTTGGCAACGACACGTTGATCGGCGGCGCGGGGAACGACACGGTAACCGGAGCCGACGGCAACGACGTCTTCAAGTTTGCGGCGAGCGATGCGCATTATGCCGGCGCAGGGACTGACGTGATTACCGACTATACCGACGGCACCGACAAGATCGCCCTCGGGTTCACGGTCAACGCCGTGCTGACCGGCACCAACCCTGCCAGCCTAGCGGATGCGGTCACCTACGCGCAGCAATTGTTCGACGGCCATGGCGGCAATGGCGAAGTAGCGGCGCTGCACGTCGGTAGCGACACATACCTGTTCTTCGCTGGGGACGGTGGCGCGACGGTGGATTCGGTAATCAACCTCAAGGCCGCGGCTGCAGCCGCCTTCGACACGACCGATTTCGTCTGAGGACGGCGGCGGAAGCGTCACGCGCTTCCGCCGTTGGCATGCATCGCATCTGCGCGTTCAGCCTGCCGGGGCCGGCTCCGGAAGCCGGCAAATGTCAATCCATGCAGCGCCCACCACGTCTGCCAGGCGGGCGGGCTCGACCCGAACCGAGCTGTTGAGCGACCCCGCGGCTGGATACACCAGATTGAAAGCCTTGAGGCTGTCGTCGCAATAAATCGGCAGGTCGGTTGCAAGCCCGAAGGGGCAAACGCCGCCCACTGGATGGCCGGTGACGGCAAACGTCGCGTCTGCATCCAGCATGCGGGGGCGGGCGCCGAACGCTGCCTTGGTTTTCTGATTATCGAGGCGCGTATCGCCGCGCGTCACCAGCAGCACGATCCGGTCATCGATACGCAGGGCAAGCGTCTTGGCGATCTGGCCGGGCGCGACGCCGAGCGAACCGGCCGCCTCCATCACGGTGGCGGTGCTTGCCGCGGTTTCGATAATCGCCAGATCGGGCGCGTGTTCGCGCAGCCATGCGCGGACCGATTCCAGGCTCATGCGAGTCCACCATAACCCCGCCCCTCGGCGAGCCAGGTGCCGGCGGGATCGCCTCGGCGCACCAAATGGTAGACCCCGTGCAAGTTCACGGTCGGATCGCAATGCGAAGGTATCAAAACCACGCGCGTTCCTATGCCGGGCGATAGGGCATCCGCCGGCAGGTCGAGCCGGCCGAATTCGTCGCCCTTGAAGCGATAGACCGCGTCCGCCAATGCCGGCTCCAGCGCGCGCGGCTCACCCGCGTCGGTCGCGATCGCCTTGGTACCTGCATCCAGCGCGACGAACCCCGGATGATTGGCGCTGACCACGGTTGCATGGAGCGTAAGCGCCTGCTCGAACGGTGCCGCACCCCCCAGCTCGCAAGCCCCGTAATCCTGGTCCATGAAGACGTAGGAACCGCATTGCAGCTCGGTCAGCAGGCCGGCTTCGGCGTCGATACCGTGCGTGCCCGTGCCCCCGCCGGTGACAACCGGCGGCACCAGCCCGGCAGCGGCGAGCGCCGCGATCGTTTCGGTCAACTTGGCATTGCGCGCATCGACAGCGGCGCGTCGCGCGGCAAGCGCGGCGATATGCTGCTCGCCGCCGCAATAATATTGGATCCCGCCATAGATTAGCCGCGCGTCGGCGGCGATCGCGCGCGCTAACGCGACCGCGTCGGCCGGCGTGGCGACGCCGGTCCGCCCCGCACCGGGATCGACATCGATCAGGACACGCAGCTGCCGCCCTGGAGGCAATGCCCCGGCCAATCCGGACAGGATCGACGGATGATCCGCCACCACAGCCACGTCGATTCCGCGCGCGACGAGAGCGGCGATGCGCCCGAATTTGTCCGCGCTCGCTATCGGCGAGGTCAGCAAGATCGATGGCGCCGCCCCCGCAAGCTGTTCCGCTTCGTACAGCGTGGCGCAACAGATGCCGACCGCGCCGGCGCTTGCCTGAAGGCCGGCGATGGCACGGCTCTTGTGCGTTTTGCCATGGGGGCGAAGCGCAAGCCCGTGCGCGCAGGCGAAATCCGCCATACGTGTGATATTGCGCTCCAGCGCATCCAGGTCGAGCAGGAGGCAGGGCGTAGGCGGCAACATCGTTCCGCGATTAAGCGGGGCTAATGCGCCTGCGCAATCCCCGAGACGCGCCCGCCGTTGTGCTGACGCCGTTCAAGCCAGGCCTTGAGACTTGGCATGCGCGCGGTCTGGATGTCCGAGATCTTCCATCCTGCAAGCGAAGAGCGAGTCAACATCAAGGTCAGGCGCTGTGGCGGCGCGATCCGATCGGCGTCGAAACGCAGCAGCAGCCGTGCCACGGCCTGTTTGTCATTGCCGCTGATCGTCAGGATTTGCGCGCTCAGTCCGTCATTGTCCCGGCATTGGCAAAGCGGGTCATAATCCAGCGCCGCGCCGGCGTGTTGCGTGAGGGCGTACAAGTCCGCCGTCAGGACGCGCGGCGAGGAATAGTTGAAAGATTTGCTGGTGGTTTTCTTGACATAGAGGCTAGCAACGAACCCACGCGCGCCGATCAGATCCTGTGCCGCCACTGGCAGGACCATGCTCGCCGCCAACAGGGCGGCCACCAATATTCTCCCCACGAAACCTCCCCCCGGTTGGTTCCCTGGTTAACCATAGCCTGCTTGCCTTCCAGGCCCAAGCCAATATCCGAATCGGACGCAAGTTTACCTTTTGCCTGAGAGCAAAACCGCAAAAAAAGCGGAAATACAGAGGTCAGGGCAGTGGTATGCCGATCCGTTCGGCCGCGCGGATATAATTGGCCATCGCATCCGCAGCCTCGTCCGAGAGGTCGATGAACACGCGTCGCCCGTCGCGCGGATCGGCGGTGCGCACGAAAATTCCCTCGTCGGTCAGTCTTTTGATCCAGCGAAGCGCCGTCGTGGGCGGCACAGCGGCGGCGATACACAGGCTCGACACCGCGACCGTGCGCTGCTCGAGCCGTGCCAGCAGCAGGTCGAGCAACATGTCCCAGGCGGGGTCGGCAAACAATTCGCCGCTGAAATATTGATCCCGCAGCCGTCGCGCGCGAATCATTGCGCGGATCGCGGAGATGCCGGGCATCTCTGTTTCGCCGGTACGGCCGCGCCGGTCGGCCTGCTCACGCCGTTCACCCTCGCGGCGGTCGGTCGCGCCCGCCCGCCGCTCGGGGCCAGCATGTTTTTCACTCTCGGACAGCGCGGCAAGAGCGCGCGCGATCCGTCCGACTTCCTCGCTCAGCCTGCGCAATTGCGGCGAGGGATCCTCTTCGAATTCGTTCAAGCCGAAACAGCCGAAAAATGGAAACACAGCCCTCCCCGCAGTCCAGCGGACGCCGCTGATATTCGGAAGGCCCGTTTCCCCATGAGGAGAGCCTAGCGTGTCTCTACCCCGCGCGGCCTTTTTTTTGTTTCGCTTTGGATGAACCGGCGGGATGATAGCGCAATTAGCGCCTCGCTTACTCCATTTTGGAGCAATCGCACCGTGCCCGCAACGATAGGTTCAGCAGTAACGCATTGTCTGGCACGGCGCCTCATTCAAACACTTCGCCAAGAGCCTGGCCATCGCGCCGGCCGAGCAACTGATCTGTTGCCACCGCGATCATGCCGGCCTGGAAGGCGAATGCAAACCCGCCGAGCAGCCCGGTAACCAGCGCAACGACCACCATTCTGACCGAAAAGTGCGCTTGATCGGCTTGCCACTGCGCGACCCGCGCGGCCGCTTCCGGGTCCAGCGGATGCGCCATGTCCATGAGGATCGACCCCATCTGCATGGAAAAGACCAGGCCGTAGACGAATATGAATGCGATCGTGAGCACGACATAGGCGCCAAACAGCCGCCAAAATGCCCCGCGCGTCAGCCGCCAGGCTGGGCCGATTACGACCTTGCGCTCGAGAATGGTCATTGCGCCGGCAGGCGACACGCGCGTTGCCACCCACACCAGCGCGCAAAATAGGATGAGGCCGAGCACCACGGCGATCATGCCGCCGCCCGCGGCATAGCCGATGCCGATCGCGATCCCGCCGATGATGAGCGCAACAATATAACCGCCCACGAACAGAACCAGCGAGGTGCCGAGCAACCGCAGTTCATCCATGCCGACACGCAGGTAGGCGAAGCGGCGCTGTTCCGGAAAAAACACCGCCCGGAAAGCCGCAGCCCACAATATCGTGAGAACCGCGATCCAGAAAAGCGCCGGAAGGAACACCGTGCCCAGGTGCGGCGAAGGCGGCGTTCCCGACTGCATGTCCGCCAGGCGCTCTTGATAGAAAGGCGCCATGACGAGCCTCGACGACAGGCTTATCAGGACGACGATGCCGGCCCAGACAAATATAGGCCCGATATTGCCGCGCACGAAGCGGAACGTCCCGCTCAGAATCGAACCAACCGTGACCATGATATCCCTCCTGCTCCGCGGGCCGCCCCCGGCCCAGTCGTCATTTCAATGGCCGAGCGCCTTCACGATCTCTTCGACCATCTTCTTCGCGTCCGCGAGCAGCATCATCGTGTTGTCGCGGTAGAAGACTTCATTATCGACACCGGCATAGCCGACGCCGCCCATGCTGCGCTTCACGAAAAGAACCGTTTTGGCTTTCTCCACATCGAGCACGGGCATGCCGTAGATGGGCGAGCTCTTGTCGGTCTTGGCGGCGGGATTGGTGACGTCGTTCGCGCCGATCACGAAGGCGACATCGGTTTGCGCGAACTCGCTATTGATGTCCTCGAGCTCGAACACTTCGTCATAAGGCACGTTGGCTTCGGCCAGCAGCACGTTCATGTGGCCGGGCATGCGGCCCGCGACCGGGTGGATCGCATATTTGACGGCCACGCCCTCGGCCTTGAGCTGGTCGGCCATCTCGCGCAGCGCGTGCTGCGCCTGCGCGACCGCCATGCCGTAACCGGGGACGATGATGACCTGCTCGGCCTGGCTCATCAGAAAGGCCGCGTCCTCGGCCGAGCCGCGCTTCCACGGGCGGTCGATCGCCTGACCGCCGCCCGACGCCGCGCCCGAATCCCCGCCGAAGCCGCCCGCGATCACGCTGATGAAACTGCGGTTCATCGCTGCGCACATGATGTAGGACAGGATCGCGCCCGACGAGCCGACCAGCGCGCCGGTGATGATCATCGCGGTATTGTGGAGCGTGAAGCCCATCGCCGCCGCGGCCCAACCCGAATAGGAGTTCAGCATCGACACCACGACCGGCATGTCCGCGCCGCCGATCGGGATGATCAGCAGGAAGCCGATCAGGAAGGATAGGCCGGTGATCGTGAAGAAGACCCAGGGGGCTTCGTCGGTCAGGAAGTAGCCGATCAGGCCAATTATCAGTGCGAGCGTGCCAAGATTGATGATGTGCCGGCCGGGCAGCATGATCGGCTTGCCCGACATGTTGCCGTTCAATTTGAGGAAGGCGATGACCGATCCCGAGAAGGTGATCGCACCGATTGCGATGCCCAGACCCATCTCGATCCGGCTGACCTGATGGATCGCGCCGCCGGGCTCGGCAATACCGAAGGCAGCCGGATTCAGATAGGCCGCGACCGCAACCAGCACCGCCGCGAGGCCGACCAAGCTGTGAAAGGCCGCCACAAGCTGCGGCATCGCGGTCATCGCGATCTTGCGCGCGGTGATGAAGCCGACGATCCCGCCGATCACGATCGCAATGCCGATTTCGGGCAGCGACGCGATCTGGTGCGTGACGAGCGTGGTGCCGACCGCGAGCGCCATGCCAAACATGCCGAAGCGATTGCCGCGCCGGCTACTGACCGGGCTCGAAAGGCCGCGCAGTGCCAGGATGAAGCACACGCCCGCGACCAGATAGGCCAGCATCGCCCACGGGTTCGCCACCACCTGCTCCATCAGATCTTTTCCCCCTGCGCCACGGTCCGGCTCACTTGCCGGCCGCCGGCTTGTCCTTCTTCTTGTACATGGCGAGCATCCGCTCGGTGACGGCAAAGCCGCCGAAGATGTTGACGCTCGCCAGCGCAACCGCGGCGAGGCCAAGCCATTTCGACGTCGCCGATCCCGCTGCCGCGCTCGCGATCAGCGCGCCGACGACGATCACCGAGGAAATGGCATTGGTCACCGCCATCAAGGGCGTGTGCAGAGCGGGTGTGACCGACCAGACGACGAAATAGCCGACGAAGCAGGCCAGTACGAAGATCGACAGGATCGAGACGAATTCCATGATCTACTCCTGATCCCTAGGCCAGCAGCCGCTGGTTCACGACCTTGCCACCCTGGGTCAGCCGGATCGCGCCGCCGATCTCGTCGTCGAGCTGCGGCAGGCCGCCATCCTTGTCCCAGAAGGCGGAGAGGAAGTTGAAAAGGTTGCGCGAGAACAGCGCGGAGGTGTCTGCTGCGAGCCGGCTCGGCACGTTACGGTGGCCGACGATCTTGACGCCATGCTTCTCGACGATCTCGCCCGCCTTTGCTCCCTCGACATTGCCGCCCTGCTCGACCGCGAGATCGACGATCACGCTGCCCGGCCGCATCGAGGCGATCTGCGCGTCGCTGATCAGGCGGGGGGCGGGGCGCCCCGGGATCAAAGCGGTGGTGATGACGATGTCCTGCTTGGCGACGTGCGACGACACCAGTTCGGCCTGCGCCTTCTGATATTCGGGCGACATCTCGGTCGCATAACCGCCCGAGCCTTCGCCCTCGATGCCGGCGACATTTTCGACGAAGATGGGCTTGGCGCCAAGCGACTGGATCTGCTCCTTGGTCGCTGAGCGCACGTCGGTGGCGGAGACTTGCGCGCCAAGACGCCGCGCGGTGGCGATCGCCTGCAAGCCGGCGACACCCACGCCCATCACGAACACGCGCGCGGCGGAGACCGTGCCCGCGGCGGTCATCATCATCGGGAAGGCGCGGCCATATTCGGACGCCGCATCCAGCACCGCCTTGTAGCCCGATAGATTGGACTGTGAGGACAATATGTCCATCGATTGCGCGCGCGTGATGCGCGGCATGAATTCCATCGCCAGCGCCTCGAATCCCGCGGCGGCATAGGCATCGACCCGCGCGCGTTCGCCGAATGGATTCATCCCCGCGACGATCCACGCACCTTTCTTGGCGCCCTTGAGGCTTTCGGGATCAGGCCCCTGTACGGCCAGGATTATATCAGCGTCCTTAAGTGCCGCCGCCCGCGTACCGACCTTGGCGCCGGCCGCTTCATAATCGATATCGGCAATCGAGGCGCTGGAGCCCGCGCCGCTTTCGACCGCGACTTCCGCGCCCAGCCCGGCGAACTTCCTGACCGTCTCGGGCGTCGCGGAAACGCGCTTTTCGCCGGCCGCGCTCTCCTTCACGACCGCGATGCGCACCGCCATCAGATCAGCGTGTGATCAGGTACATGACAAGAAAGCCGATCGCCAGGCAGGCGATCGCGCCATATTTGAACAGGCCAATGAAGCCCGAATAGGTCCGCTCGTGCGCGGGCATATCCATCTTGGCGCCGCCTTCGGCCATCTCATCTTCCCCGTATCTGTAAAACGTCCGCCGGTGATTAGCCGGGTGTGCAACGCGCCTCAAGGGCGGATCGCTGCGCGTTTCACGATACAGGCGAGTCTTTCTTGCAACACCCACAACAGGTTGAGTCTCCCGCCCCTGCCGGACTCCCACATCCTGTGGATAACTTTGCGTGCCTGCTTCCGCTGTCCGCCCGACAAGCGCTTCGCTTTATCGGTCCCGGCTTGACCGGGGAGTCCGCCAGACGCCATCAGGCGACACTCGTGCTGAATGAACGAGGGGGCTAAAGCGTGGGTGCGTTGCGACCGATACGGAAGGCCGAGACGCGTCCGGCACTGGCTTTGCTTCCGCTCGACACGATCCTGCAGGGCGATTGCGTGGCCGAAATGGCTAAGCTGCCCGACAAGTGCATCGACATGATCTTCGCCGATCCGCCCTATAATCTTCAGCTCGGCGGCGACCTGCATCGTCCCGAAGGCGGCAAGGTCGATGCGGTGATGGACCATTGGGACCGGTTCGACAGCTTCGAGGCCTATGACCGCTTCACCCGTGCCTGGCTTGAGCAGGCGCGCCGCATCCTGAAGGACGACGGCACGCTCTGGGTGATCGGCAGCTACCACAATATCTTCCGTGTCGGCACGGCGCTGCAGGATGCGGGCTTCTGGATCCTGAACGACATCGTCTGGCGCAAGGCCAATCCGATGCCGAACTTCAAGGGCACCCGCTTCACCAACGCGCACGAGACGATGATCTGGTGCTCGAAGAATGAGAAAGCGCGTTACACCTTCAATTATCGCGCGATGAAGGGCCTGAACGACGATGTGCAGATGCGCTCCGACTGGAGCCTGCCCATTTGTGGCGGCGCGGAGCGGCTGAAGGACGATGACGGTCACAAGACGCACCCGACCCAGAAGCCCGAAAGCCTGCTCTATCGGGTGATGCTCGCCGCATCGAAGCCTGGCGACATCGTGCTCGATCCCTTTTTCGGCACCGGCACGACCGGCGCGGTCGCGCGCCGTTTGCGCCGTCGCTGGATCGGGATCGAACGCGAGGACAAATATGTGGACGCCGCGCGCGCCCGGATCCATTCGACGCTGCCGCTCGACGAGAGCGCGATGGAAGGCGTGCCCGAAAAGACCGCCCAGCCGCGCGTCGCATTCGGTTTGCTGGTCGAAAGCGGGATGGTCGCGCCGGGTACGATTCTAATGGACGCCAAGCGCCGCTGGCAGGCCGAGGTGAAGGCCGACGGCTCGCTCCTGTGCGGCGCGCAAGGCGGATCGATCCATCGTTTGGGGGCGATCCTGCAGGGCGCGCCCTCCTGTAATGGCTGGACCTTCTGGCACATCGAGGAAGGCGGCAATCTGCTCGCGATCGACGCGCTCAGGCAGAAGCATCTGGCCGAGTTTGTGGGCTGATTTCTAACCGTCACCCCAGCGAAAGCTGGGGTCCATCTCCCAGTCTTCCGGCCCTGGCCGAGCTCAGGAGATGGATGCCAGCGTCCGCTGGCATGACGAGAAGATCAGTAGCCCGCGGCCTTGAGTTGCGCGCGAAGGTTCAACAGCACGGTTTCTGATACCGGCGGCAGGTCCGACGCTGGCTTGCCATGGCGCAGTCGATTGCGGTCTTTCTCTGCCGGTTCCACCGCACGCACGCGGACTGCCGCATTGCCGATTGCCTTGACGCCCAATTGCGCGGCGGCGCCGCGAGACAGGTCGATGATACGGGGTCCTTTGATGAAGGGGCCGCGGTCGTTGATCCGGACGATGATCCGCCGCCCGGTCTGAAGCGAGGTCACCTCGACATAGGTCGGGAGCGGGAGAGTGGTGTGCGCCGCGGTGATCCAGTCGGGGCGGAAGCGTTCGCCGTTGGCGGTCTTGCCGCCCGATTCCGGCCCATACCAGCTTGCATAACCCAGCATGTCGTAGGTCGGATCGGCGGCCGGCACGAAGGTCTGGCCGCGCACGCTATAGGGCCGGCCGATCCGTACCGGCGTGTCGCTCACCGGTCGGTAATTGCCGCCGGCGCAGGCGGATAAAGCCAGCAGAGCCGCTACCGCGCTTGTTGTCCGAAGCCTCCGCACTTCCCTCTTCCTAGAGCGTGCATGCAACAAATAAAGAGCGGATAAGCCGGTCGCGCGTTAGCCGCGTCGGCTTTATGGAGACCGAATGACCAGCCATTATCTGCGCCACCATCGCGAGAGCCACGCGCTCGAACATGTCGGCTGGCTGCGGGCCGCGGTGCTCGGCGCCAATGACGGCATCCTCTCGACCGCGAGCCTGATCGTCGGCGTGGCGAGTGCCTCATCCGGCCCCCGCGAGATGCTGATTGCGGGTACGGCCGGGCTCGTCGCCGGCTCCTTGTCGATGGCGGCGGGCGAATATGTCAGCGTCAGTTCGCAGGCAGACCTCGAACATGCCGATCTCACCCGCGAGCGCCATGAGCTCCGCGAAGACCCCGAAGGCGAGCTCAAGGAGCTGACCGCCATTTATGTGAAGCGCGGACTCGACCCGGCGCTCGCCGCCGAGGTCGCCGAGCAGCTGACCGCGCATGACGCGCTCGGCGCGCATGCTCGCGACGAACTGGGCCTGTCCAAGGCGATGGCGGCGCGTCCGGTCCAGGCCGCGCTGGCCTCGGCTTTCTCGTTCGCCGCCGGCGCGGCGATTCCGCTGGTGGTGGCCGCGCTCGTGCCATTCCACCATGCCTCGGTCGCCGTAGTCGCAGTGTCGGTGCTGATGCTGGCGGTGTTGGGAGCGCTCGGCGCACGGATGGGCCGCGCGCCCGTTCTTCGCGCGGTGCTGCGCGTGGTCCTGCTGGGTGTGATGGCGATGCTGCTCACGATCGCGATCGGTAAATTGTTCGGTACGACGGTCTGAACATGGCCGGCCGTCTCTATCTCCGCCCCACCGCGTTCGTCGACGCGCCGTTCGGCTATGACGGGCAGGTGCTGCGCCTGGCCGGCGGACTATGCGTTTTCGCCGGAATCGAGCTGATCGAGGTCCGCGACGGCAAGCGCGTGCGCCAAACTCTGCTCCCGGTCGAAGTCCTTGAATCGCACATCCATTCGCTTCCGACGGAAATGGCCGAACAGGCCAGGACGACATTGCGATGCCTGACGCGCCCGCGCGCGCCGCTCAAATTGGGGACACGCTCGATCCCGCTCGACCAGCCGCAGGTGATGGCGATCCTCAACGTCACCCCCGACAGCTTTTCCGACGGTGGCATGCATCCTGACCCGGCGGCGCGCGGCATGGATATGCTGCGCGCGGGTGCGGCGCTGATCGATATCGGCGGTGAATCCACTCGCCCAGGCGCGAAGCCGGTCTGGGAAGGCGATGAAATCCAGCGCGTCCAGCCGGTCATCGAGATGCTCGCGCGCGGCGGCGCGGCCGTCTCGATCGACACCCGCAAGGCCGGGGTGATGGAGGTCGCGCTCGACGCGGGCGCGGGGCTGGTCAACGACGTCTCGGCGCTCATGTGGGACGATCGCGCATTGGAGGTGGTCGCGCGGCGCGGCTGCCCGGTCGTGCTGATGCACCATCAGGGCAATCCCGAGACGATGCAGCATGACCCTCGCTACGACGACGTGCTGATCGAGGTCTATGACTGGCTCGAAGCCCGGATCGAAGCGTCGGTCGCGGCGGGGATCGACCGCTCGAATATCCTGATCGATCCCGGCATCGGCTTCGGCAAGACGCTGCGGCACAACCTCGCCATCCTCAACGGCCTGTCGCTGTTCCACGGCCTGGGCTGCCCGATCGTGCTCGGCGCGAGCCGCAAGCGCAGCATAGGCGCGCTCTCGGGAGAGGCTGCCGCAGATCAAAGACTGGGCGGGTCGGTCGCCTTTGCGGTGCTGGGTGCGGCACAGGGCGTGCAGCTATTGCGCGTCCACGACGTGTTCGAGACGGTACAGGCGCTGCGCATATGGCGCGGCTTGCGCGACGAGGCACTCTCCCCGGTCTGACGGGGAGGGTGCGAGGCATTTTCGTCCTTATTAGGTTTCCTGCCGGTGCATTCCGCCGATCGGATCATCCGTGCGCCTCGTCCCTATCCTGTTGTGCGGCAAGGGCCGTTCGCCCATTCGCCCGCTCGCCGGTTCACGAAGAGGCAGTCGTAAAGGCCCGGCCCGGCATGCAAGCCGCGTGACTTCCAGTGCGGCGACGGTCCGCCCGATGAGCAAGGAGCCATGCGTGTTTCGCAAGATGCGGGAAAGTCAGTCCGATCAGCGCATGATCGACGAGCAGGTAGTCGATACGCGCGTGCACGAGTTGCTTTCGCTTTTCACGCCCGACGCGTCCCCCAACGTGCATCGGCTGCGCTCGCTCGCCAATACGATCGAGCCGCTCGCGTTCAATATCAAGCAGATGGGCTATGCGCTCGCGCGGCAGCTGGCGGATGCCTTGCCTCCCCGCGGCCCAACCGAGGCGCGTCGCGTCGATCTTCCCAGCAGCCTTTCGACCCAGGCTGCGATCGAAAGCGATTGGGTCGCGCATTGGTGCAACGAGCTGAAGGTACCAGTGGTCTATCACCGCAAGATCTGGGAATTGGCCTTCGTCCTCCAATCGATCTACGACCGTGGCCATATCCGCCCTGGTGCGCGCGGCTTGGGCTTCGGCTGCGGGACCGAAGCGCTACCATCCTATTTCGCCGCGCACGATGTCTCGATCCTGGCGACCGACCAGGCACCTCAATCGGCGGAGCGGGCGGGCTGGGTTCATACCGGCCAGCATACGACCGCGCTCGAGCAGTGCTTCATGCCGCACCTAGTCGATCGCGCGCATTTCGATCGTAACGTCGCGATGCGCTTCGTCGACATGAACGACATTCCGGACGACCTGATTGATTTCGACTTCTGCTGGTCGATCTGCGCGCTGGAGCATCTCGGCTCGATCGATCACGGCCTGCGCTTCATCGAAAATAGCCTGAAGACGCTGCGGCCCGGCGGGCTCGCGGTCCATACCACGGAGTTCAATATCCGTGACGACGGCCCGACGATCGATAACTGGCCGTCGGTGGCGTTCCAGCGCAAGCATATGGAACGCATCACGGCCAGGCTACGCGCGCAGGGACATAAGGTAGCGCCGTTCGATTATGGGCTCGGCGACGGGCCGCTCGACCGGTTCGTCGATCTGCCGCCCTTTCATCATGATTTGCCCGAGCATATCGGCGCCTGGCTGGGCTCCCCCGCTCATCTCAAGCTGGCGATGGACGGGGTAGTCGTTACCTGTGTCGGAATCGCAATCGAGAAAGCGCCGCACTGAACGGCGCGAACGTCCGGGTTCCCGCCTTGCGATGATGTGCGAATCCATCCAAGCGCCACGTTTCCCGTATGAACTGCGTCAGCACGGCTCGCGCTCACGCCCCTGCCGGGCCTAATCTGCATCCGATAGGGGAGACAGATATGCGTCCGCTCATGATCGTCTGCGCCGCCGCCATCGCTGCGCCGGGCCTTGCGCAACAACCGCCCGCCAATGCCTGCGCGCAGCCCGAACGGGCGCAGCTTGATTTCTGGGTGGGCCATTGGGACGTCTATCCCACCGGCATGACCAAGTTGATCGCCCACAGCCTGATCGAGAAGCTCTACGCCGGTTGCGCGATCCGCGAGAATTGGATGCCGCTGGCCGGCACCGGCGGCGGTAGCCTGAGCGCGTGGAATCCGAAGACGGGCAAATGGCACCAGACCTGGATGGATTCGAGTGGTGCAACCGTCGAGTTCGACGGCGGGCTGGTGGGCGACACGATGACGATCACCGGAAATTGGACGAACGTCATTGCGCCCGGCAAGGATGGCGTGGTGCGCATGAACTATCGCCGCAACCCGGACGGGTCGGTCCGCCAATGGGGCGAGGTCACGCAGGACGGCGGCAAGAGCTGGTCGCCCAGCTTCGACTTCACTTACAAGCCAGGTTCGTGACGCGGCGGATCAGAACGGCAGCTGGTTGCTGACGAGCTTTTTCCAGAAATCGGCATAGCCGGCCGCCACCACATTTCCGGTGTCTAGGTCCCGGACGGGATCGTCCACCCTCCCAAGGCAGCACCCAAGCATCTGCGCCGACCAAGCGATATCGGCGAACGCCTGCGGATATTGATCCGCACAAGCTATGATTTCAGCAACCGAGCTGACATGGATAAAGCTGCGCTGATCGAAATCGCCTTCCGCAAAGCCGTCGAACGCCTCGAATACCGACAGGATATAGGGATGCAGCGTATAACCCAGCCGCGCCTCCAGGCCCGAAAGCGCATCCCTGGTCGCGGGTGGATTGAGTTGTATGTCGCGGGCAAAGAGCTCCTCGATAAGGACGCGCGGCGGAATCATCCGATTTAGGCCGAACGCCTACTCGGCCGGCACGAGTTCGGCTTCGCCCAACCCGGAGAAGAGATCGCCGAAAGACTGGCGGTGGTGCGGCGTATGGCCATGGGTGCGGATCGCCGCGCGGTGCGCGGGCGTGCCGTAGCCCGAGTTGGATGCCCAGGCATAATGAACATGACGCTGACCTAACCTGGTCATCAGCCGGTCGCGCATCACCTTTGCCATGATCGAGGCGGCGGCGATCTGCGGAACCTTGCCGTCACCCTTCACCACCGCCTGCGCGTCGCCCGAAAGCCCGCGCGGCACGTCGATCCCGTCGATCCGGACCGGCGCGTCGATGCTGAGCCGCGTCACCGCCTGATGCATCGCCTGCAGCGTCGCGTTGCGGATATTATAGACATCGATGTAACGGGCCGAACGCGCGGCGAAATGGAATTTCGAGACGCGTGCGATGATCGGGAACAGCTCTTCGCGTTCGGCGCGGTCGATCTTCTTGCTGTCGTCGAGCCGGCCGAGAATGCCCTTAGGCAAAGCTTCGGGCTCGAACCACAAGGCACACACCATCACCGGACCGCAGATCGCACCGCGCCCGACCTCGTCACAGCCGATCACCGGCGGGAACAGGCTCGCGCGCTTGCGGAAGAAAGGGCGGCTGACGGCCATGGGCATCTTTATGACAGGCCGAAGCGCGCGCGTCATCAGACGGGCGCGCAACATCCCCGTTATCCACAGCTTGCGCGGAACCACGCAGTCGCGCACATGAGCGGAGATGGCGGAGGAGCACCAGCAACCGGACACGCGCGCGCATCGCATCGCCAAGGCTTCGCTCGGCGTGTTCCTCGCTTTGTTCGGCATCTGGATCAGTGCGAGCTTCATTCCCGCATTGATTTGGGCAGCGGTGATCGCGATCGCGATCGACCCTCTCTATGCACGCGCCGAACTGCGTTGGCCCGGTGGGCGCCGCGCATGGCTGCCTACGATTGCGACGATCCTCATTGCCTTGCTGGTACTCGCCCCGCTCACCGTCGCGGTGGTTGAGGCGGCGCGCGAGGCACGCACCGTGATCGCCTGGCTCGCCGACGCACGCGCCAACGGCCTCGCCCAGCCCGAATGGGTCCAGCATATGCCGTTCGCTGGCGAAATTTCGAACTGGTGGCAGAATAATCTGGCGACGCCCGAAGGGACAGCGCTCCAGCTCGACCGCGTCCAGGAAACTTTATTGGGTGGCAATTCGGCGATCGTCGGACGCAATCTGATACGGCGCTCTGTCGTATTTGCCTTCACCCTAATCGCGCTTTTCTTCCTGTTGCGGGAGCGTGACAGCGTGGTCGATCAGCTCAAGGCTGGCGGGCGAAGGGTGCTTGGCAGTTGCAGCGACCGCATCGGGGCGCAGCTCATCCGTTCGGTACGCGGCACGATCGACGGGCTTGTCCTCGTAGGGATCGGCGAAGGTGCGGTGATGGCGATCGTCTATCTGTTCGCTGGGGTTCCGCATCCGATCCTGCTTGGGCTGCTGACAGCGGTTGCGGCGATGATCCCGTTCGGCGCAGCTTTGATGTTCGCCATCGCCAGCCTCATGCTGATCGGCCAGGGCGCGGTCGGCTGGGCGGTCGCGGTGTTCGCGATCGGCATGGTCGTGGTCGGGATCGCCGACCATTTCATACGCCCCTTCCTGATCGGCGGATCGACCCGCTTGCCCTTCCTTTGGGTATTGATCGGCATTTTGGGCGGGGTCGAAAGCCTGGGCCTGCTCGGGCTGTTCGTCGGCCCGGCGACGATGGCCACATTGTTCATGCTGTGGCGCGATTATATCAACGACACCGACTTTAGCGATGGATCGCCACCACTTGCCCTGCGAGCCGATCAACCTCCGCCCGATTGTGACTGACGTAAAGGATCGGTAGTTTCAGCGCGTCGCGGACGCGCTCGATCATAGCCATGATCTCCTCCGCACGGGCACGATCGAGCGAGGCGAGCGGCTCGTCCAGTAATAGGAAATGCGGGTTCGACAGCAGGGCGCGGCCGATCGCGACGCGCTGTGCCTCGCCACCGGACAAAGTGCGCGGCCAGCGGCCCAGCAAAGGACCAAGCCCAAGCAGGGCGACCACCTCGTCCAAAGGCATCACGGCATCGGTCCGGTCCGCCCCGTACAGCAGGTTGGCGCGCACCTTGAGGTGAGGGAACAACCGCGCATCCTGGAAAACATAGCCCGCATGACGTGCTTCAGGCGGCAGGTTCACGCCCCCGCCGAACAAGGTTTCGCCGCCAACGACAATCTTGCCGCGGTCGGGCGCGAGCAGCCCGGCGATCATGTTGAGCACGCTGCTCTTGCCGCTGCCCGAGGGGCCAAACAAGGCGGTCACGCCCGCGTCGCTCGCAAAGGAGACCGCGATCTCGGCTTCGCTCAGCCGCTTGGCGACATCGACCTCAAAGGACATGGGCTCGTCCGCCCTGGCGCCGCACCAGCCATTCGGACGCGACGAGAGCGCCAAGCGACAAAGCGACCGAGACCAACGCTAGCCGCACTACGGCGCTTTCGCCATCCGGAAGCTGCAATGCGGTGTAGATCGCGATCGGCAACGTGCGCGTCTGGCCCGGAATGTTGGAGACGAAACTGATCGTCGCGCCGAACTCGCCCAGCGAGCGCGCAAATCCCAGCACCAGCCCGGCCCACACGCCGGGCAGCGACAAGGGCAAGGTGATCGTGCGGAATGCCCGCCAGGGGCTTGCGCCAAGCGAGCGTGCCGCGCCCTCCAGCCGCCGATCGACCGCCTCGATCGACAGCCGTATCGCGCGCACCATCAACGGCAGCGCCATCACTGCCGCGGCCAGTGCGGCGCCAGTCCAGCGGAACATCAAAGTCACGCCGAAAATGCGGTCCAGCCAGCCGCCGATCGGACCGGTGCGCCCGAACAGGATCAGCAAGATCCACCCCGTCACCACCGGCGGCAATACGAGCGGCAGATGCACGATCGCGTCGAGCAGGATGCGGCCCGGGAAACGGCCCCGTGCCAGCACGTAGGCCAGCCCGAAAGCGACCGGCAAGGTCAGCACCACCCCCACGATCGCAACCTTGAGCGACAGGCGGATCACCTCCCAATCGTCGGGGGACAAGGTCACTTTGGCTGGAAGCCGTAGCGCCTGAAGACGGCCTTGCCCGCGGCCGAGATGAGGAAGCGGCGGAAGCCTTCCGCATCGGGGCTGGTCGCTGCGGTCAGCAATGCGACCGGATAGGTGATGGGGGCGTGGCTGGTTTCGGGAAAGACGCCCACGATCTTCACGCCCTTCGAGGCCAACGCGTCGGTCGCATAGACGATACCATAGGGCGCCTCACCGCGCTCGACCAATGCCAGTGCGGAGCGGACATTGTCCGCGCCTACGACGTGGGATGCTATCGCATCCCACAGGCCGAGCCTGGTGAGGGCTTCCTTGCCATATTTCCCCGCCGGTACCGAGTTGACCTCGCCCATCGCCAGCTTGCCGTCGCCCAACAGCCGGGCGAGCGGAAAGCCCGGCTTGATCGCGATGGGCCGGGCGGACGAAGCGGGCGCCACCAGGACGAGGCGATTGCCAATGAAGGAGACGCGCGTGCCGAGCTTTACCAGGCCATGGCGCGCGACATCGTCCATCCATGGCTCGTCCGCCGAAATGAAGATGTCCGCCGGCGCGCCGGCGTCGATCTGCTTGGCGAGCAAGGACGAGGAGGCGAAGGACAATATCGGTCGCGCATGGTGCCGGGCCGCCCAGATGTCCGCGGCTGCGTTCAGGCTTTCCTGCAGGCTCGCGGCCGCAAGTACTAGCGGAGGTGCGGCGAAGGCTGGCGCCGCGAGTAGCGCCAGCAGGAGAAAAACCAGGCGCCGCACGGGCATTCCCTATCGGAACAGCCTGAGATCGACCGCTTCGGCCATCGCCTTGTAGCCCGCATCCTTGGGATGAAGATGATCGCCGACATCGTAGGCGGCGGCCATCGTGAGCGGATCCGCCTTGTCGGCGACCGCGCGATCGAGGTCGATCATCGCATCGAAATTGCCGGGCGTGCGGATCCAGTGATTGACCGCTTGACGCACCGCCTCGCCCTTCTCCGACCAATAGCCTGCCCCCTTATAGGGTAGGACCGTGGCGCCATAGACCTTGATCCCGTGCGCATGCGCACGGGCGACGATCTGGCGGTACGCGGCGATAAGATCCTCCGCGCGGGGCGCACCTGCGGGACTATTCTTCGCCGAGCCGATATCGTTGACGCCTTCGAGCACGATGACATAGCGCACCCCCGGCACCGACAGCACGTCCCGGTCGAGCCGCGCCAGCGCGGCGGGACCGGCGCCGGTGAGCAGCAGGCGATTGCCCGAAATGCCGGCATTGGCCACCGCAAAGCGCGTCACCCCCCCATGACTGAGCCGCTCGGCCAGGATATCGGGCCAGCGCCGATTCTGGTCGTTGGTCGAGGCCGCGCCGTCGGTGATCGAATCGCCGAGCGTGACGATTGTGGCGGTCGCCGGCCCACCCGAAACGTCGATCCCGCTCAGGATGTAGCGCTCGAACGCCTTACGGCCGCCGGAAAGCGTCGCCGCGCCCGTCTGGTCGCCGGGCACGATTTCCGTGGTCGACACGCCGAGCGAATGGATCGTCGCCCGCGTCGCCTCACCCGGAACATGGATGCTGACCAACACCTTGGAGAGGGGCGGCAATGTCAACGCAACCGGATCGCTCTCCAGTGGCGCGAAAGCGGGAATGGTCGGCGCCGCCTGCCCGGCGAAGGTCACGATCCGGTCCGTGCCGGGCCGCGGCGTGCCGTCGGGACCGGCCAGCGCGACATGGACCGCGCCGATCGCGAGGGGGGCGTCGCTCATCTCATTGGACAGGCGCAGCCGCAGGCTTTGCCCGCCCGCGCTCACCCGAGCGATCATGCGGAAGGTCACGTCGCTCATGGCAATGACCGGATGGCCGGGCCAGGCGTTGGGGATCTCGACCGGCGAGGCTTCCCACGTGCGTACCCATGGGCCTGCAGACCATGCCGGGCTGGCCAGCGCCAAAGATGCCGCGAGCAGTGAAAGAATGGGTTTAAGGCGCATGTCGGATATCCCCTCGTTTTGCCCGTCTATTGCCAGCGCGTACGCATGATGACCAGAGCGCGGACTGACTAGCCCGCTTCGGGCGGCGCGAAATGGGGCCGCGCCAATCCGTGGCCCATCGGCCCGTGACCTTGCCCCAGGCCGGGTGCCGCCAGCATTGCCGCGCGGACATAGGACCGGGCTGCGCCAATCGCCTGTGGCAGCGGGTGACCGGAAGCCAGCCCGACCGCGATCGCGCTCGACAAGGTGCAGCCGGTGCCGTGATTATGGCGCGTCTCGATCCGCTCGCTCGTCCAGCGCGTGACGGTGCCGTCGCGATCAACCAGCAGATCGATGAGCATCCCGCCCGCCAGATGCCCTCCCTTGGCGAGCACCGCGATTCCATGGCGTTCCGCCAGAGCGCGCGCGGCGAGTTCCAGATGGGCTTCGCTGTTGACGATGAGCCCGGTGAGCGCGGCCAGCTCCGGCACGTTGGGCGTAACAAGGGTCGCGACCGCCATCAATCGTGCAAAGGCGGCAATCGTGGCCTCGTCAGCGAGGGCCGCACCCGTGGTGGCGGCCATCACGGGATCGAAGACCACCGGCACCTCCCTGCCCCCCTGCGGGGGAGGGGAGGCCGCAGGGCGGGAGGGTGTGAAGTAATCTGCGATCGCCCCCGCTGTTTCCGCCGATCCGATCATACCGATCTTGACCGCATCCACGCCGATATCGCCGACTACCGCTTCGATTTGCGCCAGTACGGTCGCGGTCGGCACGGCCATGACCTCGGTGACGCCGAGCGTATTCTGCGCGGTGATCGCCGTGACCGCGGTCATTGCGTGACCGCCGAGCATGGTAATCGTCTTGATGTCGGCCTGGATGCCCGCGCCTCCGCCGGAATCGGATCCGGCGATCGAAACTATGCGCGGGATGGTCACGCCGCCTTTTTGACCGCGTCGCAGATCCGGTCGACCACCGCTTCCACCTGCGCCTCGTCCTCACCCTCGGCCATGACGCGGATGAGGGGTTCGGTGCCGGACTTGCGGATGACGAGACGGCCCTTGCCGTCCAACTCCTTTTCCGCGTCGGCGATGACCTGCTTGACCTTGTCGTCTTCAAGCGGCCGGCCGCCCGTGAAGCGGACATTCTTAAGCAATTGGGGCAGCGGATCGAACAATCTGAGCAATTCGTGCGCGGGCTTGCCGCTTTCGACCAGGGCCGCCAGCACCTTCAGCGCCGCGATCAGCCCGTCCCCGGTCGTGGCATAATCCGACAATATGATATGGCCCGATTGCTCGCCGCCGATATTGTAACCCCCGGCGCGCATCGCCTCGACCACGTAGCGGTCACCCACGGGCGTGCGGTGAAGCGAAATGCCCTGCCCCCAGAGGAAGCGTTCGAGACCGAGATTGGACATGATCGTCGCGACGATGCCGTCGCCCTTGAGGGTCTGATCGCGCGCGGCGGAGAGCGCGATCAGCGCCATCAGCTGGTCGCCGTCGATGATCTGGCCCTTGTTATCGACCACGATCAGCCGGTCGGCATCGCCGTCGAGCGCGATGCCGAGATCGGCGCGCGTCTCGACCACCTTGGCCTGGAGTGCGGCGGGCGCCGTCGATCCGACCTTGTCGTTGACGTTGGTGCCGTTGGGCGTGACGCCGATCGCGATCAGATCCGCACCCAATTCCCACAGGGCATCGGGAGCGACCTTATAGGCCGCGCCATTCGCGCAATCGATCACGATGCGCAGGCCATCGAGACTGAGGTGATCGGGGAAGGTCGATTTGGCGATCGAGATATAGCGGCCCTGCGCATCGTCGACGCGCCGCGCGCGGCCGATCTGCTCGGCGGGTGCGAGCGTGACCTTGCCGTCGATCGCTTTCTCGATCTTTGCCTCGGTCGCGTCCGATAGCTTGTAGCCATCGGGCCCGAACAATTTGATGCCGTTGTCGACATAGGGATTGTGGCTGGCGGAGATCATCACGCCGAGATCGGCGCGCATCGACTTGGTCAGCATCGCGACCGCTGGCGTGGGCATCGGCCCGACCAGCACCACATCCATGCCGACGCTGGTGAAGCCCGCGGTCAGCGCGCTTTCCATCATATAGCCCGAAAGCCGCGTATCCTTGCCGATCAGCACGCGATGGCGATGCTTGCCGCGCACGAAATAAGCACCCGCCGCCTGACCGACCTTCATCGCGATCTCGGCGGTCATTGCGCCCTCGTTGGTGCGCCCGCGAATGCCGTCAGTGCCGAAATATTTGCGTGCCATCGAAACCCGTCCGTTGCCTGGGCCGCGCTCTTACAGCGGATCGGGGGCGGGTGGCAAAGGGCCGCCATCCGACAGGCTGGCGCCGGCGGTTTCCCGCCGGCGCCTACCCGCTCAATCGCGCTGCTGGCCGGTGAAGGTCAGCAGCAGCTGGAACAGGTTTATCAGGTTCAAGTAGAGGCCAAGCGCGCTCATCACCTGGAGCTTCTCGGCCGCCTGCGTGCCCGCAAAGGCCAGATATTCGGCCTTCGCACGCTGCGTGTCCCATGCCGTCAGGCCGATGAACACCGCCACGCCCACCAGCGACACGATCAGGTGCAAGGTGGTCGAGCCGAGGAAGATGTTCACCAGCGACGCCACGACCACGCCGATCACGCCCATCATCAGGAAGCTGCCCCACGAACTGATGTCGCGGTTGGTGGTGTAGCCCCACAGGCTGATCGCGCCGAACATCGTTGCCGCAATCAGAAAGGTCTGGGCGATGCTGATCCCGGTGAAGACCAGGAACAGGCTGGCGAGCGACACGCCCATCAGCGCGGAGAAGCCGTAAAAGGCCGCCCGCGCGCCGTTGGTGGTCATCCGCTCGATCCGGAACGAGAAAAACATCACGAAGGCGAGGGGCGCGAGCATCGCCACCCATTTGAGCGGTGTGCCGAAGATGGCGGCCGCCAGCGCGGGCGTGTTGGCGACGCCGAACGCAACCGCGCCGGTGACGACCAGCCCGAGCGCCATGATGCGATAGATGCCGACCATGTGGCGCTTGAGCCCGGCATCATATTGGATGATCTCCGCCGCCAGGGACGATTTGGTCTGCCAGATATTGTCCATGACCTCAGGCTCCCACCCGCGCCTGCCGGCCTGAAGCTGGCCGGAAGCGCTTGAACAATTTGCGCGCCATGCGGCGCAGTTCGGCGGCCTCCGGCACATGCCGGAAGAGCTGATCCTTGACCGCCAGTCGCTGCTTCTTGAGCCGCGTCAGGCGGAGATGATCGGGGATGCGGCGACCCAGCTCACGCCGGATTTCCCGGTTGAGCATCCGGTGGGTCGCGATCAGGCGCTCGATAAGCGCGTTCATAAGTTCCTCCATCGAAGTTGCTTCGATCGAGGCGCCGGGGCTGGGAGGGGGGACCGTGAGGGTCAATCCGAACCTGCACCGAGCGCGCTCGATGCGGTCCGACATCACGGGGCTTGGAGAAGCCGCCGCCAGAGGGGCCCGGTCCGCAGAATCGGTGTTAACCCGAGTCAGCTTACGGGGCGATGAACGGCGGCGCGCCCTCTGGCGCCTTTCGTCGCCACCGCACGCGCATCCAAGCGATCAGGCTGAACATCGCCGCGGCCAGAGCGAGTTCGTGAACAGCGCCGATGATGTAATATTCGAGGACACCATCCGCGAGGGTGAGCGCCGCCAAAACGGCGGCAAGGCGTAGGAAGAGACGTAGGCGGATAGGGTCGGCCGTCATTCGAAACCGTCGAGCAGGTGCAACTTGCCATCCTCGATCCAGATCGACGTGAAGGAGCGACCGTTATCACGCGAAAGAATGTAGCAGCGGATGACGTTACGAAACCTATCCCACTTCGGGCAATGATCAGTGAACCGAGCGGCCTGCGCTGAATCCAGCACATAGACCCATTCATCGGCTGGGTCCTGAAAACCCCAATGATCGCAGGACCGCAGCGCCAGAGTATGTCCCTCTACCCGCCCAAGATAGCGGTGCTGAAGCTGGATCGGCTGCAACAACAACGTGTCCATGCTCGAATAGAGAAACAGAATCGCGTAGCCCGCGCACGCGATCAGTAAATATGCCGGCACGCCCGCCCAACCTGAGGGCACGGCCCGCAACCGGCGGAGAATCCCGAACGGAATGGCGCTGAGCAACAAGATCGGCGCGGCCAATACGATGGACGCCAGGAACATGGCCCCAGTGTAGCCCATCGATCAGCCTCCGCGTCGCGCCTGCCTACCGCTCGTACGCTTTCGGCAGCGCGCCTTCCTGCGGGTTGAGGTAGCGGTCCCTGAGTCGGGTCTGGCGGCTGGTCATCGGCTGGGCGACGCCATCGATCCACACCGCGAGCGGTGCCGAGGAGAGTTCGAGCGGGTCGCCGTCCCAGATCACCACGTCGGCGCGGCGGCCGGGGCGGAGCGAGCCGATATCGCCGTCCAGACCCAGCGCGGCGGCCGGGCGCGAGGTGATCGTGGCGAAGGCCGCGCCCCAATCGAGGCCGGTCATGCCGGGCACCCGCGATATCCCGACAAGATTTCCGGCATATTGCCTGAGGTTGCGCTGCCCGCCCTCGGTCGAGACGTCGACGGTCGAGATGGCGACCGTCACCCCGGCTTGCTGCATCCGGCCGACATTGGATTCGGTCGCCGCGGTACGTTCGAATGCCGCAGGCAGATCGGCCAGCCCGGCCGCGATCACGGGTACATGTGCGGCAGCAATCTTCGGAGCGACCATCCAGCCTTCGGCAGCGCCGAGTAATACCAGCTTGAGATTGGGGTAGGCCTGTTTGAGCGAAAGCACCTGAAGGATATCGCTCGCGCGTTCGACATGGACGACGAGCGGCATCCGGCCCTCGACCACCGGCAGCAAGGCTGCTGCGTCGGCGCGCGTGATCAGCGCATCCTTGCTGTCGCCACCGCGCGACGCCGATCTTGCCGCGGCAAGCGCGTCGTGCAGCATGACGTAGGAGGCTGGGCGGCTGCCGATATGGCTCGCGCCATCCTCGCCCAGTTCAGCATATTGGAAGGCTCGCGCCTTGGTGACGGGCGTATCGTCCGCACCGGTATCGATCACCGCGCCCTGGCCAGCGAACACGCTGTTGTTCGCCTCCGGCGAGACGACCGCGCGCGTCACGCCCCAGGAGCGATCGACCGCGATCGACTGATTGGTCGGGTTGATCGCGGTCGAGATGTCGATTGCGGCGTTGAACACCGACTTTCCGGCCGCGCCGTCATAGGTCTCTTCAATGCCTTCGCCGTCGACGATGCCTTCGCTGGTGAAACCCGCGACCAGCCCGGCCGCGACCCATTTACCCTGTGCGTCGACAATGCGTGCGCCGGCGGGCACCGCGACATTCGCGCCGGCGGCGATCACCCGCCCGTCCCGGATAACGACAATGCCGCTGGGAATCGGCTGCGATCCGTCGCCGATCGCGACGGTCCCGCCGGAGATGGCGATGGTTTCGGCATGCGCCGTGCCGCACAGCAAAGCGGCGGCGCAGAGAAGGAGCGCCCTCATTTCACGTCTCCTTCGCCGGGCTGGCCGAGCTCGAAATCGGAGACCGGCCGTCGTTTTGGATCATGCGCATCATAGAGCAACGCGCCGTCGACCCAGACCTTGTCGGGCCGGGTGTAGACGCTGAGCGGATTGCCGTTCCACAGCACGATGTCCGCCATCTTGCCGGGCTTGAGGCTGCCAGTTTTGTCCGCGATGCCCAGTGCCTTCGCCGGGTTATAGCTGAGCCATTCCCACGCAACTTCGTCCGGGATCGGGATGCCCGCGCGGCGACCCGCCGCCTGCGCCTTGGCGACTTCCTGGTTGAGGCGCTGGACCCCGTTCTCGTCGTCCGAATGGATCATGGCGCAGGTGCCGGTCTTCTGCAGGATCGCGAGGTTTTCCGGGATTCCGTCATAGGATTCCATCTTGAAACCGTACCAGTCGGCCCAGACCACCGCGCAGATGTCGTTGGCCTTGAGCAGGTCGGCGACCTTGTAGGCCTCGACCCCGTGATGGAAGGCGGTGACGTGATAGCCAAACTCCTTCGACATATCGATCACGTTGGCCATTTCGTCGGCGCGGTAACAATGATTGTGGACGAGGATCTTGCCGTCGAGCACGCCGGCGAGCGTATCCATTGCCAGGCTGCGTGAGGGGGGATCGCCGCCTTCTTTCTCATATTTGGCCCAGCGGCGTTTATATTCGACCGCCTGCTGCCAAGTTTCGCGATCGACCGCGATATTGCCCATCCGGGTCGATGGTTCGCGGCCCTTGGCGCCGTAGACGCGCTTGGGATTTTCGCCGCAGGCCATCTTGAAGCCGTAAGGCGCGCCGGGGAATTTCATGCCCTGCGTGGTGCGCGCATAGACGTTCTTCACCACAACCGAACGCCCGCCCATCAGATTGGCCGAACCGGGCAGGATCTGGAGCGTGGTCACGCCGCCATTGGTGAGCGCGCGGCTGAAACCCGGATCTTGCGGCCAGACGCTATGTTCGGCCCATACTTCGGGCGTGGTCGGCGAGGTCATCTCATTACCGTCGGACAGAGCCTTCACCCCGGGCGAAGCATAGACGCCCAGATGGCTGTGGACGTCGATCACGCCCGGCGTGATCCATTTGCCGGTGCCGTCGATCACGGTCGCGCCCGCGGGCGCCGGCAGATTGCGGCCGATCGCCTGGACCTTGCCGTCGGCGAACAGCACCGAACCGCCATCGATCCGCCCGCCCTCGCCATCATAGATGGTGACGTTGGTGACGAGCGTCGGGATGCCGGGATAGGCATGATAGGTTGAGGGGAAGGGGTCCGTCTTCCAGGGCTCGACCACGCGCTCGCCCGACGGGGTAGTGCTGACGGAGCGCGGCGGCGCGCCATCGGTGCAGGCCGCCAAGATCAAGAAAGCGGCGAGTGCCGCGCGTCTGTCCAACATTATGCCTCCCGTTCCGCGGGCGGTTTCGCCGCCCACGCTTGCCTGCGTTCAGTCGACGCCATGCATCAGCCGCTTGAGCAATGGCGATATCGCAAGCAGCACCACGCCGACGCCGATCGTCCACAACCCGCCCGTCATGAAGCTGCCGAGATATGTGTGGAGGCTGAGTTCCGGATTGGTCACCTGGCCGCCCACGGTCTTGACCGAGGCCATTTGCGCCGCGGCACCCGCCATATATTCGCCGACCGACAGCGACAGGTACCAGACCCCCATCATCATGCCTACGACGCGCGCGAGCGACAATTTGGTGATCATCGACAGCCCCACCGGCGAAATGCAGAGTTCGCCGATCGAATGAAGGAAATAGGTCAGCACCAGCCACCACAGCGAGACGCGAAAATCGCTGCCGGCGCTCCCGCCGCTCGAGGCAAGCGCGACGAAACCAAGGCCAACCAGCAGCAAGGCGATGGCGAACTTGACCTGGATCGACGGCTCCCAACCGCGCTTCGCGAGGCTGATCCAGAGCCAACTCATCACCGGCGCGAACAACACGACGGTGATCGGATTGAAGTTCTGCACCTGCGCCGCCGACATCCTGAGTCCGAACAACTCCAGCGTGGTGTTGCGGTCCGCAAACAGGGTGAGGGACGATGCGGCTTGTTCGAACAAGGTCCAAAATGTCACGTTGAAGACGACTAATATGATCGCGGCGAGCATCATCTCGAACTCGAGGCGCGTGCCCACGCGCCATGACCAAATCGGGATGCCGATCACCGCCAGCAGGAATAGAGCAAGCAAGGCCTTGCCAAGGAAGGGCGTCGCCTGGATGTAGCCGATCACTCCGCTGCCCGCCGCCGCGGCGGGCGTGGTCATGACATTGTCGAAGATAAGCCAGAACAGGACGACAGAAGCGAGCGCGAGCAGGTAGATGAGCGGCGCACGATCGCGGCCCTGTTGCACCGGCGGTTCGCCGAAGCCTTGGAGCCGGCCGCCATCGAACTGGATCAGGACATAGCTGATCAGCATGCCGAACGACACGACCATGAAGCCGGCCGCCCAGCCGAAATGATCGACGAAGAAGGGGCAGACCAGCTGGCCGCCGACCGACCCCAGATTAATACCCGCATAGAAGATGGTGAAGCCGGCATCGCGGCGCCGGTCGCCAGGCTTGTAAAGTGCCCCCACCACGGTGGCGATATTCGGCTTGAAGAAGCCGTTGCCGATCACGATCACGCTGAGCGCGAACAGCATCAGCGCGGTGTAGAAAGGCGACCGGGCGGCACCTGGTACGAAGTCGCTCGCCGCGATCGTCTTCGCGACATGGTCGTCGACCGCGAGCAGCTGGACCGACCCGTCGGCCAGGCCGTGGATGCGAAGCGATTCCCCCCTTATCGTGACGGTCTGGCTGGGGCTGTCCGCCATCGGCGAAGGCGCCGGCGCCTGCGTCACGTCGTAGCGCGTGCCCTCGATCATCGCATAGGGCCTGGCCTGGCTGCCGCCGAAGCAGAGCAGGAGATAGCCGACCCCCATCACGATCGCGCCGAACTTCACCGCGCGCTTCGATCCAAGATAGCGGTCGGCGAGCAGCCCGCCGATCACCGGGGTCAGATAGACCAGGCTGAGATAGCCCCCGACGATGCCATTCGCCTCATGATCAGCGAGCAGGAAATGCTTGGTGAGATAGAGGACCAGCAAGGCCCGCATGCCGTAAAAGCCGAACCGCTCCCACATCTCGATCGAGAAGAGACGGGCGAGCTGGCCTGGATGCCCAAGCCAGGTGCGCCCCGCCCAGGGATTGATGTGGCTGATATCCGGCCGCTCGGGCGAGGCGTCGGTGGGGGTCTCCATGCGGACCAGGTCTTTCTTTTTGCGCCCGGGGGCGCGGCATGGGCCGGGAGACTAGCTCGGAAATTGCGCGTGGGAAGAAGATTGTTACGCAAGGCTTGCGTAGCGAATCCGAGCGCGGGACGCACGGTATCGGATATTCTCTCCCCTGCCTGCGCCTGCTAGTGGCGCGGCCATGTTCAACGATCTTTCCTCCCCCGCCGCTCTTATGGCGACACGCCGCTCCGGCAAGCCGCGCGACCTGGGCGCGCCCGGCCCAAGCGCCGAGCAACTGGATCGCATCCTGGCGGCGGCGACACGCACGCCCGACCATGGCAAGCTTGGACCCTGGCGTTTCGTGATCGTGCCCGAGCAGAAGCGCGACGCTTTCCATACACTGCTAGATCGCGCCTACCGCGCGGAACGGCCGGATGCAGGCAAGGTCGAGCTCGAGGCCGTGCGACAGTTCGCCTATCAAGCGCCGGCGCTGGTGGTCGCGCTGTCGGCGCCGGCTCATGCCAGCCATATCCCGATCTGGGAGCAGGAATTGTCGGCGGGTGCCGCCTGCATGAACCTGCTGGTCGCCACGCATGCCGAAGGATTGGCCGGCGGCTGGCTGACCGGCTGGGCGGCTTATTCTGATATCGTACGCGATGCCTTTGGCGGGCCCGGCGAGCGCATCGCCGGCTTCCTGTTTCTGGGCACGCCCACCCGCGAGTTGGACGAGCGCCCTCGGCCCGAGCGAGATGCCGTCGTAAAGGTCTGGGAGGGCTGAACCGGAGCGCTGTAGCCGCGCACGTACGACGGAAGGTCATTGCTGTCCGTAATCGGACAAAATTATGACAGTCTCGCTTGCCTAATCCGCCGTGGTGTGTTAGAACACCATCACGCTATGGCTGCATCCGATCGCCCCGTCTATCTTCGCCTCCGTGACGAGATCGTCGCGATGATCCTCGACGGGCGGATCAAGGAAGGCGACGCGCTTCCGTCGGTGCGCGCTTTCGCCGCCGATCAGGGCGCCAACCCGCTGACCGTGGCCAAGGCCTATCAGAGCTTCCAGGAAGACGGGCTCGTCACCGTCCGCCGTGGGGTGGGCATGTTCGTCGATCGCGGCGCCGCGCAGCGGTTGCGGGCCGCGGCGCGTGCGGCCTTCCTCGACGAAGAATGGCCGGAGATCGCCTCGCGCATCCGCCGGCTCGACATCGACCCGGCCGAGCTGCTCGATCGGGCCAACGCCTGACGCTTGGGGCATTGGCGCGGCCCTGCTAGGGCCCGCGCGTGAACCAGACTCTTATCCTTCCTTTTGATGCGACCGCGATCGCCGAAGCCGCGCGTTTGATCGCGGAGGGGAAGCCGGTCGCGATGCCGACCGAGACCGTCTACGGCCTTGCCGCCGATGCGACGCGGGGAGAAGCCGTCGCCGCAATCTATGCCGCCAAGGGCCGGCCGAGCTTCAATCCGCTGATCGTACATGTGCTCGACCTCGCGGCCGCCGAGGCGCTTGGCGAACTGCCCGACGGCGCACGCAAACTGGCCGAGACTTTCTGGCCTGGGCCGCTGACGATCCTGGCACCGCTTACAGCAGGTGCGCCGATCGCCGCGCTCGCCACCGCTGGGCTGCCGACGGTGGCGCTGCGATCGCCCGCCCACCCGGCGATGCGCGATTTGCTGCGAGCGTGCGGAAAGCCGCTCGCCGCCCCTTCGGCCAATGCCAGCGGCACAATCAGCCCGACCCGAGCCGAACATGTGCTGCGCTCGCTCGGGCACAGCATCGATTTGATCGTCGATGGCGGTCCGACTGCGGTCGGGCTTGAATCGACGATCGTAGCGGTTGATGCGGATCGGCTGCGCATCCTGCGCCCGGGTCCGATCACCGCGGATCAGTTGGGTGGTGTTTCGGGGCTGAGCGTCGCCGACGCCTCCTCTGGCGCGATCGAAGCGCCCGGTCAGCTCGCACAGCATTATGCGCCGTCCAAGCCGGTCCGCCTGAATGCCACCGAAGCGCGGGACGGCGAATGGCTGATCGGCTTCGGACCGATCGCGGGCGACGTTTCACTCTCTGCGGCCGGCGACCTGAACGAGGCCGCCGCGCGCCTGTTCGACCTGCTGCATCATGCTGATGCAGCCCAAGTGGCGCGTATCGCTTTCGCGCCGATTCCCGACGAGGGCCTTGGCGCCGCGATCAACGACCGTCTCCGCCGCGCCGCCGCCTGATCGGTTACTGGAACAGACGCCGCAGCGTGATCTTGACGGTCCGCCCCTGCGGATCGCTGAAGGCGCGCTGATAGCGGAACGGCGTGTCGCCGTTCGCATCGCGGGCATGCACATAAGTGTCGAACGGGTTCGTCACCTGCAATGTGAGCTTGGTCTTCTTCAGCCAGTCTTCCTTGGGAAACCAGTGGCGCAGCCAGACGAAGGTGCTCACGTCCAGGTTGAAGCGCGAGCTGAAGTGCAATTCGGTCTGGGGCGACCCGCCGTGGATCCGCGATGGTCCCATATATTGCCACGTGAAGCTGAGCCCGTCCCCCGCCCGACTGAGACCGCCCCAGCCCCACACCGCGACACGATAATGGCCCTGCCATCCGTCGACCGTATCGCCACCAAGCAGGTTCAGCGCGGGAAGGCCCGGCTTCAATTCCAGCCGATCGCGCAGGAAGAGGTTGGGCGCGAAGCCCAGATAAAGGCTGCCGCGGCTCTTGGCGGGCTTGCCGGCGCTCGCGGGCACTTCCTTGCCAAGCTGGGTCCAGAAGTTGACCTGAAAATTCAGCGAGCGCTGATGCTGACGATAAAAATTGAACGGGTGTATATCGACCGTCGTCAGCCGCCCGAATGCGTCCCGCTGGAATTGTTCGGGCAGCTGCGCCTCGGTCACCGGGGTCAATGCGCCGACCACTCCCGCAATGTCGTGAATCAGCGTATCGCTATAGGTGCCGCTGAAGGTCAGGAAGGTCTTGTCGAACGGCTTCAGCGTGAAGCCATAGCTCTGCACGCGGCGATGCTCTGGCGTGAGGTCGGGATTGCCGCCGGTGATCAGGGTCGCATAGGTCGAGCGGCCGGTACCGAAATCGAACACTGGCGCATTGATGTTCTGGACGGTCGCCGCCGACGCATATTCGATATTTGGCACCGCCTGCGTAATGTTGCGCGATACGGTGAATTGCAGCCCCTTCACTGGCGTCCAGTTCAAGCCGTAATTGATGTCGTGCAGCGACCCGTAATCGCGGACGCTGCGAACCCGGCCCGACAGATTGACCGACAGATCGCCGACGAAGGGAAGCACATTTTCCTGCTTGGACGTGATCGGCACGTCCAGCGTGAGGCCGCCCTCCACGCGCGACTGATTCACGCGCACGTCGTTGTCGAAGAAGCCGCGCGACCGGCTGCGCGCATCGCTCCACCCGCCCTCGACGGTGGAGACCAAAGTCACCTGCCCCGCCGGGTCATGCAGCAGGGTGCCGCGCGCGACCGCCTTCACCTCCGCCTTGCGCGTCAGGATGCTGGCCCGTTGCGTCAGGCGCGGGCCGAGTAGTGCGGCGTCGAGGTCGCCGAACGGGTTGGCGCCGTTTGCGACCGCCTGGTTGATCGTGAACGGGCTGTAGCCGCGGTCGCCGTTGCTGGTCTTGTCGCTCTGATCGAGCGCGGCGGTCACGTCCCACTGCCAGCCCGCGACCCCGCCCTGCACCGCTGCGCCCGCATGCAATGTGGTGGCTGCGCTTCGCTGAACGTTCACGCGGTCGGTCGTTCGCCGGTAAAGAAACAGGTCGGTCCGGAACGGCGAATAAGGATTGGTCGCGGGCACAAAGATGAAGAGCGAGGGCTGGCCCTGAAGCGAACGTCCCCAGCTCTGCTCCGCCGTCAGCGTCAGCGTGGCGTCGATGCCCTGCGCCAGGGGCTGCTTGATCACGGCATTGCCCTTGAACGCGTCATTGCGCTCGATCAGCGTGGTCGTGGGCCGCACGTCGAACAGGTTGGTCCGCCCTGCGGTAGGCAGATAACCGGACAGCTGGCTGCGGGATGCGGGATCGGCCGGCACGCCGGTTGCGAATACCGGATGACCTGCCGCCGCGCTCAGTGCCGGATCGATCTCGCCGCCATTCGCGGCGACGACGTTGCCGACCGGGTCGAACAGATCGTCCGGGTCGAGCGTGAGCGGGCGGCCCGACGATAACAGCGGATCGGTATGGCGATATTCGCCCGCCAGCGTCAGCCTCTTCTTGCCGGCCAGTCGGGTCATGCCCGCATTGGCGCCCCCCGTGCCCGCTCCGCCCGAGGTGCTGCCTCCAGCATCGGCGGATATGTCGATCTGCCGGAACTTGGGCTTGGTCATGAAATTGAGCAGGCGCCGCGTCGGCGGATAGCCGTAGCGGATCGCGGCGGCCTCGGGCAGGATCTCCGTCCCGGCCAGCGCCTCGGGAGGCAGGCTCTGTATCTCCTCATAGCCGCTGATCCGCTGGCCGTTGAGCAGCAGGATCGGATCGCTGCCGTCGGCGGAACGCGCCATCGGCAGCAAGGTACGCAGCAATTCGCCCATGCTGGTCGCGCCCGTCCCCTCGAGGAACTTGCTGTCGAAGGTCGCAATCGGGGCGATGCCGGAAATGGCGGACGCCCGGTTGCCGCGGACCACCAGTTCGTCCTTGCCGTCCTGGCTCGCCGCCTCGTCTTCAGCGACAGCCTTGGTCTGCGCGCGTGCGGGTCCCGCCGCGACGGCCAATAGCAAACAGGCCGCCAGCCCGGTCAGGCGGCGACCTTCCATATTGTCCTGCTCCCCAAAGGCCCGGATGATCGTTCGCCCGTCCCGCAATCGGCTTCGAACATAGCGCTGCCATCCCGGGCGTCCATGCGCGACATCCCCGATTTGCACGGCATTCCATCCGTCGCGATCCGGTTGCGGCGCGCAGCAGCCGCCCCTAAGGGCGAGCGCCGATGCATCTGGCGTCCTTCCTTTCCTCATCGGACGCGGATCACCCTGATCGCCGCCGACGCTTTGTATCGTTCCTGCTGACGATCGTCGCACACCTGCTGTTGCTGCTGATGCTGCTGAAGCTGACGCCGCCATTCGTGAAGATGGCCAATTCAGGCAGTCAGTTGCTCAGCTTCACGAACGCACCGGATGCGCAGGAAGAGACGACGCAGACGAAGAGCAATACCAAGACCAGTCATACGCGCAGCGCCGCCCCGGCCGCGCCGACCGTGCCGCCGCCCAAGATCCTGCTGCAGGACAAGGCCGCGCCGTGGGTGCTTACGCCGGGCCTCGAAAAGTTCGACATACGCCAGGCGCCGACCACGCAGCCGTCGCAATCCCAGTCCGACGCCAGCACCAGCGACGAGGCCAACGGCAATTCAAACTCCGACCGGCCGGTAGCCTATGGGCGCGGCGGCCAACCGTTATATGCGGCGGCATGGTATCGCGAACCGACCGATGCGGAGCTCGCTTATTACCTCAAAGGAGCCCGGCCCGGCCCCGGTTACGGAGAGGTCGCGTGCCAAACGGTGGCGCGCTACCATGTGGACAATTGCGAGGAGCTCGACGAAACCCCAGGCTCGGGTCTCGCCCGTGCGGTACGCGAGGCAGCCTGGCAATTCCTGGTCCTGCCGCCGCGCATCGGCGGGCGAATGCAGGTCGGAACCTGGGTGAGAATCCGGATCGATTATACCGAGCGGAAGGAACGCTAGGCAAAAAGGGCCACCGCTGCGGCGGTGGCCCTTTCTTCCTTCCTCGGCCGGATCAGAAGATTCGGCCGAGTTTCACCTTGGCGCCGACATACAAATACCGGCCGAGCGGCTCATTCGGATAATAGATCAGAGAGGGGTCCGGCTTCGGCTGCGTCAGATTCTTGACGCCACCATACATCTCGAACTTCTCGTTCACATCGTAGCTGGCGTAGATGTCGTGCTGCCAGTGTGCTTTGATATATTTATATTCGGCTGCGGTAAGGTTTGGATCGGCATCCACTGCATCGTGCGAAAAACGTAGCGCATGCTCGGACCAAGCGAGGCTGTAGCCGAGCGTCAGCCTCTTGTAGCTCCACGTGGTGTCGAAGTTTGCTTGATATTTGGGAGCAAGGCCGCCCGTAATCGCCACGCTGGCGTATGTGGCGCGATAGTTGATCGGGTCTGCGCCCGGCGTGCCGATCAGGGTCAGCTTGTTCAGATAGTTGCCAACCAGGTGAAAATCGAATTTGCCGTAGTTCCACTGCGGACGCAGCGTGTAGGCGATATCCACATCCAGCCCGCGCGTCGCATAATTGGCGACATTCTGAGGAATGCGGCTGAAGCCGACGATCCGACCCGGCTGGTTGCCGCCATTATTGCGTGTGATCGCAGCGCAGAACTGATTGTCGATATTTGCCTGGTCGACGCACAGATCTGCCAGTTCCTGCGGGGAGACCACGCTGATCGCGTTCTTGAGCTTGATATCGTACCAGTCGAACGAGACGGTCAGCCCGGGGATAAAGCGCGGCGCAATCACCGCTCCCGCGGTCCACGTCTTCGCCGTTTCGGCCTTCAGTGAAGGGTTGCCGCCAAGTACGCCCGGGATGCTCGCCGAATTGATGTCGGTGAAGGTCGCCGGGTTTGCCCCCAGCGCGGTCAGCAATGCCTGACAATTGGCAGGACGGCTGGGCTTGCCCAAGTTGATGTTGGCGGTCGAACACGGATCGCTGATGAACTGGAAATCCTGCCCGTTGGGCGCGAATAGCTCGCCGATATTGGGCGCGCGCACCGACTGCGCATAGGTGCCGCGGAAGGTGATGTCGCGGATCGGCGCATATTGGCCGTTCAGCCGCCAGGTCGTCGTGTGCCCGATCGTCGAATAATCGGAGAAGCGCACCGCGCCGCCGACCGTGAGCAGATGCGCGAAGCGCACGCCCTTGAGCAATGGCGCATCGATCTCGCCAAAGGCTTCCTTCACCGTGAAATGGCCTCGCGCGATCGGCGTGAGGTTGGAGAAGGTCAGGCCCTGCTGCGCCACCGGATCCGGAATATCGGTGCTGCTCTCACGCCGATATTCGCCGCCTATGGCAAAGCCGATCGGTCCGCCGGGGAGGTTGAAGAACGCACCCGTGTCGCCGCTTAGGGAGGCGGTGGCGACGTGCTGCGTCAGCTTCGAATGCTCGGTCGTGTTGACCGAGATGAAATCCTTCGCTGCCTGGCTCGGCGAGCCTTCGCCGAAAAGGTTCAGCGGGGCGCACTGGCCGGGGGTGAAGGAGAGCGGGGCGTCGCGCTGCGTGCGGGTGTAATCGTCGGGCTGGCTGATGTCCGCATTCGGATCGAGATTGATCCGGCAGGTGACGCCGCCATGTCCGTCGGACACGGCATCCAGCGCCGCAAGAAAGCGGTCGGTATATTGGTCGCCGATGAAGTGGTTGGTTATCTTGTTTTGCGAATAGGTGTAGGATGCGTCGTAGCGCAGATGGCTGGACAGCTCGCCCTTGGCGCCGATCACGCCGCGCGCGGTATTGCGGATGATGCGCTCTCCGCGCGTGCCGAGATCGAAATTGTCGCGGTTGAGCAGGGCGCCGCCGGCATCGGCGATGATGCCTTTCAGCGAAGCCGGGATGAACGGATTGGCCGGATTGATGTGGATATAATAATCGAAAGTCGGCTGGCTGATCGAATAGGATATGGTGTGGGCATATTTGGCCTCACCATAGAGCGTCAGCGCGGGGCTGAACTCGAAATGCGCGATCAGGTTGCCGATGTGGCGCGTTATCTTCGGCAGTAGGTCGCCTCGATAATCCGACTGGAGCGTGCCGTCGCCGCCCTGCTGGTAGAAATCGGGCACGAACAGGCCGTGATTGAACGGCGCGCCATTGTTGCCGAGATAATCGGGCAGGCCGTCGGAGTCGATGTCGACGCCGCCCTGACGCGATGTGTCGAAGAAGCGGACGTCGGACAGCGGGACGCGCTTCGGACCGCTGTCTGACGGATTGTTGTGGAAGGTGATCGCGCGGCTGCCCGTCAGATAGGGCCGGTCGGTGACGGCCAGCCGATCTTCCTGGCTATATTCATAGGCGAGCGCGACATTGCCGCGGCCGTCCGCGAAATTATGGCCCAAAGTCGCCGAGAGCAGGCGCTGGCCGCCATCGCCCTTCGATGAAATCCCGTTCTGCGCGCGGATATTGAGGCCCTCGAAATCCTTCTTGAGGATGAAATTGACCACGCCGGTCACGCCATCCGCGCCATAGACGGCAGAGGCGCCACCGGTGAGCACATCGACACGCTCGACCAGATCGCTCGGGATCGTATTGATATCGACTGCCGCCGAACCCGGCTCGCCGCCGACCTGGCGACGCCCGTCGATCAGCACCAGGGTGCGGTTCGTTCCGAGATTGCGCAGGTTGAGTTCGTTGAGGCCCGTCTCGCCTATGCCAAGGTTGGGCGAGCCACCCGCGGTCTGCGACGGGCCACTCGACCCGGTCAAGGCGGGAAGACGGGTCAGATATTCGGTCAGGTTCACGTCGCCGCTCTGCTGGATGCGCGCGGCATTGACGCTGACCACCGGGTTAGCAGTCGCGAAATCGGCGCTACGGATGCGCGTTCCGGTGACCACGACCTCGGGCGCTTCGTCCGGGGCGGCATTCGCGGTCGCGGGCTGCGGAGCAAGCTGGGTCTGGGCCGCGGCGGGAGCCGCCAACAAGGCAATCAAAGAAACGCCGGCCAGGGCAAGAGCAGGCGCACGGAGACCTTGGGGTGCCATCGGGGGGGTGCCTCTTCATGTGTGAGACGGGGCGAATTACGCCGATCCCGCGCCAGGAGAAGCCGGAGGTGGGTCGTTCATGGCATCGCCGATATCCTGTTGCGCCACTGCAACATGTTGAGAAGCAACACCATTCCGGGAACCGTCAGCGTCGGCACGCGTTCGTTCGTTTACGCGAACGAAATTTTGTCGGCTCAGCGAACTCCGGCCCTAACCGGCCAGGTGCCCCCTTTGAACGGGTTCGAACACAATCCGAAAATGACCGCCTGATCGCGTTTCCCATTCCGGACGACGGCCGCTCCGTGTAGCGCCGCGAACATGAAGGCGATCGTCGATCCGACCCACGCGCTGACGCGCGGACTCGCGCTGATCCGCACGCAATATCGCATTCCCGACAGCTTTCCGCCCGCGGTTCTCGCTGAAGCCGAAGCCGCCGCGAACCGCGCGCCGACTGAACATGTCGACCGCACCGCAATCCCGTTCGTAACGCTCGATCCCGCCAGCTCGACCGATCTCGATCAGGCGTTGGCGATCGACCGGGCGGGTCAGGATTTGCTGCTCCATTATGCGATCGCGGACGTTGCCTGGTTCGTCGAGGATGATGGCGCGATCGATCGGGAGGCCTGGGTGCGCGGCACCAGTCAGTATTTGCCCGATGGCAAGGCGCCGCTTTACCCCCCGATCCTGAGTGAGCACGCCGCCAGCCTGTTGCCAGATGGACCGCGTCCCGCGGTGATCTTCACCGTTAGGGTTGCACCCGATGGTTGCGTCAAGCTGGATGGCGTTGAGCGCGCGATCGTCCGTAGCCGCGCCAAGCTGGCATATGACAAGGTACGCGATGCCGACCTGCCCCCCGACTTCGCCGCGCTCGCGGACCGCATCCAAACGGCCGAAGACCGGCGCGGCGCTTCGCGCGTGGATCCGCCCGAGCAGGAGGTGCATCCCGTGGAGCCGGGAGCGTTCGAGCTGACCTTCCGGCCGCGCCTTCAATCTGAAGACCGCAACGCCGCAATGTCGCTCGCCTGTAACCTTGCGGTCGCCGATGCGCTGCTCGCCCGTCAGACCGGGCTATTCCGGGTCATGGCTCCGCCCGACGAATCCGCCATCCGGCGGCTGCGCTTCACCGCGCGCGCCTTCGGGCTGGTCTGGCCCGACGCGGAAACGCTCGGCCAGTTCCAAAAGACTCTGCGTGCCAACGATCCGCGCGAGGCCGCCTTCATGCTGGCGGCCCGCCGGGCCGGCGCGGGCGCGTCCTATGCGCCGTATCAGGCGGGCGTGGTGCCATGGCATGTCGCGATGGCGGCGACCTATGCGCATGCGACCGCACCGTTGCGCCGGCTCGCGGACCGTTATGTCGTGCGCGCCGCGCTCGCTGTCGCCAACGGCCAGAACGTTCCCGACATCGTGACACAAGCCTTCGCCAAATTGCCGCCGGTGATGGCGCGGGCCGACACCCTTGGCGGGCAGATCGAGCGCGCGGTGGTCGATCTGGCCGAGGCGGTTATGCTCAAGGGATGCGAAGGCCGGGTCTTTCCCGCGATCGTGACCGACGTCGATGAGCGGGGCGCGCGGATGCAGTTGCGCGACCAGCCTGTGGTTGCCCGCATCGGAGCGCATTCGGTCCAGCCGGGTAATGCGATCACGGTGCGGCTGATCGCCACCGATCCCGAGCGGCGCGTGATCCAGTTCGAGCGGGTCGCCTGAACCTCGTTGATGTAACGGAACGTTTCCCACCCTCCGGCGCTTGAAGGCCGATGCCGGGGGTGAAACGGGAGAGATTTCAATGCTGCTTCAAGTGATCCTGGTGTTGATCGTGGTCGGCGTGCTGCTGTGGCTGGTCAACAACTACATCCCGATGGACGGAAAGATCAAAAGCATCCTCAATGCGGTGGTCGTAATCCTCGTCGTGTTGTGGCTGCTGCAGGCGTTCGGCATTCTCGGCTCGCTCAGCAACGTCGGCGTTCACTGATCGCCAGGGTTCCGGCCCGCATATCGCGCCCGGCGGGAATATGCCGGCTGGGTCGGGGAGGGCGCGTGCGGTGCCGTCTTCCGGATGCGTCGGTTAGAGCGGCTTCGCCTCGTGAAAGTGGGCGAGGTCGAGATGGACCACGCCTTCGACATCCGTAATCACGTCGACGAAATCGTGATCGATCAGGATATCCTCGCGCCGGTAAAAGTGGCCGCCCACCGACTGGGTGGCGAGCAAAGTATCCAGGCCGGAAACGGTCACGGTCAGCGAAAATGGCTGCGCGCCCTTCAGGGCCGCGAGGAATTCGCTCTCATCCTCGATGAGGTGCGTCAGCGTCCAGGCGAGGCCCAACATTGGGTTGTTGGACCGGAGCAGCGTCAGGTTGATCAGATGGCGCGCCACCTTTCCGCCCGGCAGTTCGGTACGCTTGAGCCAAGCCATCTGCGCGGTCGCATCCGCCAGAGGGTAGCGGCGGGTAGAGGCCATCCGCACCATCAAGGCGGGCTTGCCCTCATAGCGTCCGATCACGGCAATATCGCTGAACATCAAGCTGGTGCGCGGCCGTGCGAAACGCGCGAAGATCAAGCCGGTCATCGTCGCCGAAAAGAACAGGCCGGCCAATATCTCGAACCCGGCGACGGCGTGGCCCGCGGGGCTAACCGGCGCCATATAGCCATAGCCGACCGTGCCCAAGGTCTCGACGGAGAAGAAGAAGCCATAGGCGACCGATCCGGACGGCATGTTGACGATGGCACCGGGCAATACGGCGTAGATCAGGCCGAATGCGAGGTTGAGGAGCAGGAAGGCGACCGAGACCCACCCGATGAAGGCCGGCCAGCTCATCTCCATCGTGCGATAATAAAGATCGCCGATCGGCGTGCCCAACTTGACCGCGCGGAACGCGCCCACCGTCACATTCTGCCTGCGGATCTTTGCCATGCCGGGTTAGGGTCGGGGATTGCGCGCCGTCCGTCAACCAATGCGATGCAGCGACAGGCGCCGCCCAAAATGACCTAGAGCAGCCCTGGCCAGAGAGGTGATAAATACTCCATAAATCGCTGGCAGCTCAGTCAGCAGCCGTAGGGGCTCATTGACTTTTGCCATGTAAATGCCTAGATAGAAAAGGCTAACGTCGCCTGCGACGGAATTTGATACCCCTCGAGAAGGGGCCTGATTTTCCATTTCACGCTTCCACGGCTCTGCCGGTTTTACCGGCGGACCATTTTGGTTTTCGTGAAAGGAAACATCTATGCCTGCAGGCACCGTCAAATTCTTCAATTCCGCCAAGGGCTATGGATTCATTTCCCCCGATGCCGGCGGGCCGGACAGTTTCGTCCACATCAGCGCGGTCGAACGGGCCGGGCTCTCCACGCTCGATCAGGATCAGCGCCTCAATTATGAGGTCGAGACCGACCAGCGCGGTAAACAGTCGGCCGTGAAGCTCGAGCTCGCCTGAGTGGCCAAGGAAGACCTGCTGACACTCGACGGCCTGATCGAGGAAGTCCTGCCAGACGGACGCTTTCGCGTGCTGCTCGACAACCAGCATCGGGTGATCGCCTATACTGCCGGCCGGATGCGGCGTTTCCGGATCCGGACGGTGTTGGGCGATCGGGTGCAGGTAGAGATGACCCCTTACGACCTCGAAAAAGGCCGATTGATCTACCGCGAGCCCACACCGGGCGGCGGTGGCCCGCGCAGGAATTTCCGACGCTAGCGCGTTCCAACATTCAAGATAGTGCGGGCCGTGATCGGTCCGCCCAGAGAAATCATGCATCAACAGACAATGACTAACGGCGCCCTTCCGCGCCGACGCCTTTCGCTGCGCTTTACGGAAAAGACGATACCGTCGGGCACGGTTCCAAACATGCCGCTATCCCGCACCGACCTGCGGCGCATCGTCGAAGAAATGGTGGGCTAAATCCAGCCCCGATCGCCGGGAGAGAAATGATGACCGATACGCGTGCCTTCTATCTAGCCCGCGCCACCCAGAGCGACCGCGAGGCCAGTGAGACCAGCCTTGTCAACGTCAGGGACCGGCATTTGCACGCCGCCGAGATATGGCGTCGGATGGCTGAGCGCATGCTCTACCGCGAAACCATGCGGACCTCGCCATCGAGCGGAACGGAGCTTCCAGCATGAGGCACTTCCATAAACGCAACATCGTTTCCAGATTGGCGCCCGAGCAGATCGAGCGTCAGGGCCGGATTTCGCGCCTGGCGTTCGAGGCCCTTCGCCAACCCGCGGAAGCGATCACGTTTCTCAATACGCATCACGCCGCGCTCGGGGGGCGCCCAATCGACTTGGCAATCGCGAGCCTGGAAGGCTTGCTTGATGTCGAGCAGGCGCTTTCCGCCTTGCCGCCAGCTGGCCCACTCACCGCTGAGCGAGTGGGCACCTCCGGCGCTTCTTCAGCGAAAAACCGGTGAGGGGCCGCGGCAGCTTCGACGCCCGTATCGCGGAATGCATGGCGCGATTCCGCGACGTCGCAACGCGCTCGAGCGAACGAAGCCAGCGGCTTGGGATCGGGCCGCGTTCGCCGCCTAGAGCAATTCCGGAACTCGGCGAAAGTGCGTGGGAACCAGCCGATCACGTTGAACAAGAAGCCGTGACTTTGCGACTGCCTGGGAAGCTTAGGGCCCCGGCTCATGGGACAATGGTATCGGCGAGGCACCACCCAGCACGACGAGCTGGTCGCCCAAATTCAGCCCTTCTCTGGCTTCCCCGCCAACCTTTCGAGTCGATAGCCGTAACTGTATACGGGTGCGAGCCGATAGCCGGACTCGGGACGTAGACCAAGCTTGGAACGGATGCGCGAGACGTGCGCGTCGAGCGTGCGCGTCTGCAGATCGGGGCTTATCGCCCAGATTTTGTCGAGCAGATAGGCACGCGAAAGCGGACGATCGAGATTCTGAAACAGCAGCAGGGCGAGGGAGAATTCCTTGTTGGTGACGACGATCTCGTTGCCGCCCACGATCACGATCTGACGGCCGGAATCGAAACGGATATCGCCGAAATGCTGGACGTCGGCGGTCTGCGCAGGGAACCTCCGCTCTAACAGGGCGTCGATGCGCGGCTGCAGTTCGGTGACCTTGATCGGCTTCACCACATAATCGTCAGCGCCAAGGTTGAGCGCGCGCACGATGTCCGCCTCGTCGGCCCGACTGGTGACGAACAGGACCGGGGGTGGGCTTTCCAGGTGGTCGCGCGCCCAGCCGAGCACATCGACACCCGACATGTCGGGGAGGTTCCAGTCGATCACCAGTATGTCGAACGTATCGCGCTTGAGCGCCGTGACGAGTTCCGTCCCCGTTCGGAACAGCTGGCTGCCATGCCCGCTTTCTTCCAGCGCATGCGATATTTGATCCGCCAAGGCGCGATCGTCTTCCAGAATGGCGATACGCATGCACTTCCCCAAGATTCGGCAAACGAAAACGCGACGCCAAACTACGGGAATCCCGCAGGGAATGGCCTGCCGGTCTGGGTTAATAGACCGCTAATTTCATAATTGGGACAGGGGAGATGCAATTATGACGATAATTTACAATTGCATTTCAATCACCTCGAACGTGCGCATGCCCCTCGAGGCGACCATCGCCAACATGTATCCCTCGAAGCGGTAGAGGGTCGGCGATCCGCACTGTCATTCTACTTGGTCCCGCCAATTCAAACTCCAGCAACCGAATGATACGGATCGGAAGCGGAGCACTTTTATTGAGCCGGCCGCTTCGCCAGCGTGCAGCCGTGCCGCCAGCTCTTGCGGAATTTGGCCCGTTTGCGCGCGGCCATCGGCACGGGAGCCCGCATCGCCAACACCAGGTCGCGACGCCCTCGGCATGAAACCTTCGCCCGGCGGACACGACTCAATCCGAAAGATCCGGCCGGAACCGTGAGAAGCGGTACGAACCGCGGGACCGCAAATTGTAACTTAGCGCTGCCACGGCAAGCCTTGCATTGAGGGCGCTTTACGGCTCTTGAGGCTGGTCTGCTGCCCAAGGGATGGTCGATGCGTATTGCGATGATTGGGACGGGCTATGTCGGCCTGGTTTCCGGTGCCTGCCTTTCGGATGTCGGCCACGATGTGATTTGCGTGGATAAGGACCAGCGCAAGATCGACGCGCTCCGGAAGGGCGTGATGCCGATCTACGAGCCGGGGCTGGACGCCCTGGTCGCACGCAACGTCGAGGCCGGCCGCCTTTCCTTCACGACGGAACTGAAACCTGCAGCCGGCGGTGCGGATGCTGTGTTCATCGCGGTTGGTACGCCGTCGCGCAAAGCGGACGGTCATGCCGATCTCACCTATGTTTACGCCGCGGCCAAGGAAATCGCCGAATCGCTGACCGGCCCGGTCGTGATCGTGACCAAATCGACTGTGCCGGTCGGTACCGGCGACGAGGTTGAGCGGATCGTTCGGGCCGCCAATCCCGAGGCGGATTTCTCGGTTGTCTCCAATCCCGAATTCCTGCGCGAGGGTGCGGCGATCGAGGATTTCATGAAGCCCGACCGCCTCGTGCTCGGAACCGAGGACCGGCGCGCGCGCGACCTGATGCAGAAGATCTATGCGCCGTTCGAAAGCCCGCACTCCCCGCTGGTCTTCACTGCGCGCCGCACCAGCGAATTGATCAAATATGCTGCCAACGCCTTCCTCTCGATCAAGATCACCTTCATCAACGAAATAGCGGATTTGTGCGAAGCGGTCGGCGCGGATGTACGCGATGTATCTCGCGGCATCGGCCTCGATAATCGTATCGGCGCAAAATTTCTGAATGCCGGCCCGGGCTATGGGGGCTCCTGCTTCCCTAAGGACACGCTTGCCCTGCTCAAGACGGCCGAAGATTATGCCTCGCCGATCCGGGTGGTCGACGTAGTCGTGCAGGTCAACGAAACGCGCAAACGCGCCATGGGCCGCAAGGTCCTGAAGGCGATGGGCGGCGACCCGCGCGGGAAGACGGTGGCAATTCTGGGGCTTACCTTCAAACCCAATACCGATGACATGCGCGAGGCACCGTCGCTTTCCATCATCCGCGCGCTTCAAGATGCGGGGTGCAATATCCGGGCACACGATCCGGAGGGGGAGGAGCAAGCGCGCGAATTGCTCACCAACGTTACCTTCTGCGAGGATGCTTATGACGCGGCTTCGACCGCCGATGCTATCGCGCTGGTGACCGAATGGGACGAATATCGCCACCTCGATCTGAAAAGGCTCGCGGGCGCGATGGCAACGCCTGTCTTTCTCGATCTGCGTAACGTCTACGCGCGCGACGAGGCGGAGGCGGCGGGGTTCACCTACGAAGCGGTCGGCCGCGGCGCCCGGGAGGCCGGCAATGTTTAGTGCATTTCGTCGCCGAAACCATGTCCATCCTCTGTTAACCCGCATGGCCCCATTGGCAGCGCGATGGGAACAAGCTATTCCTCCTGTATCCATATGTGCCTTCCGGCGTCCGAGTTCAGATCTGGTGTAACGAATGGCTGACGCTGACATCGCCGCTATCGATCAATCCATGCCGCGCAAGTCGACCGGTGTTCCGTCATGGCTCGGAACGCATTGGCTGTTATGGCTAGGCCTTGCGGCGATCACGATTCCAACGATGATCTCGGTCGCGCGCCAATCCTGGTCGACCGAACAAGGTGCGCATGGCCCAATTGTCTTCGCCACCGGGATCTGGCTGGTCCTCCAGCTGCGCCACGAAATTCCGGCTTTGATGAAGCGCGGCAATCTCGCCCTGGCGTTCGCGCTGCTTGTGCCGGGTCTTCTGATTTACGTGGTGGCGCGGATCACCACCACGCTCGAAATCGAGGGGCTTGGGCTGTATCTATGCCTGGTCGTAGCCTTTTATGCCTATTGCGGCACGGCGGTGATGCGGCTGCTCTGGTTCCCGACCTTTTATTTCATCTTCCTCTTCCCTCCGCCCGACAGTCTGGTCGCGACGCTGACCCAGCCGCTCAAGATCAACATTTCGCGGGCGGCGGTGGCGCTGCTCGACTTTTTCGGCATGACCATCGCGCGCAAGGGCGTGATCATCCAGGTCGATCAGTATGACATCCTGGTCGCAGCGGCGTGTGCCGGATTGAATTCCATCATTAGCCTATCGGCTATCGGCCTGTTTTATATTTACGTGCGCCACAATGCGAACTGGCGCTATGCGCTGCTATTGATGATCGCGATCCTGCCGGTGGCCATTCTCGCTAACTTCGTGCGCGTGCTGCTCCTCATCCTGATCACCGATTTCATGGGCGACGCGTGGGCACAAGGGTTCCTCCACGGTTTTGCCGGAATGGTCATGTTCGCGGTTGCCCTGCTCAGCATCTTCGGCATTGACCGTCTCGCCGAGCCGGTTCGCCGGCGCCTCGCAACGCGGACCGCGCTCCTGTGACCGCGGAAAAAGAGAGCGGCTTCATGCCTAGCCGCCGCGATTTGCTGATTGGTGGCGCGTCGCTGGCCGCGGCGGGTGCTGCTTATGCGCGCATGCCACGCGACCCGCTGATGCTGATCGGCAAGGACGAGCTCGACAAGATCATCCCACTCAAGGTCGACAATTGGACCTACGAGACTACGAGCGGACTGGTGCTGCCGCCGCCCGACCAGCTCGCGCGGCTGCTCTACGACCAGCAGGTCGCACGGTCCTACACGTCGCCCGATCAGCTACCGGTTATGCTTCTCCTCGCTTATGGCAGCAGCCAAAGCGGCATGCTCCAGATCCACCGCCCGGAAATCTGCTATCCGGCGAGTGGGTTTCACCTTACCGAAACGCGGGTGACGTCAATCCCGCTTGCGGCCGATCGTGCGGTCGCGTCGCGTAGCTTCACCGCTAACAGCGATACGCGGGTGGAACAGGTCCTCTACTGGACCCGGATCGGCGCGCTGGTACCGACGAGTTGGGTCGGCCAGCGCCTCGCGGTGGTTCGCTCCAACCTGCAGGGCAAGATTCCTGACGGTCTTCTGGTTCGCCTGTCGACGGTCTCGGATGACGCGGATCAGGCACAAGCCACGCTCAAGAAATTCGCCCGCGCGATGCTCGAGGAAATGCCACTTGCGCGCCGCCGCATGCTGATCGGACCGATCGCCAGCTGACGGTAGGAATGTATGTGGGGTCGTGCGATAGTTGCGCAAATATTCGCCGCGGGGACGGCAATCTTAGGAGTGATGACATGTCGAAGCGCCTAGCAATAAGCACAATGTGCGCAGCCGCGGCTTTGCTTGCCAGCTGCCACAAGGGAGCACCCGAGGGACAGGTGGCGGCCATCGTCAATGGCGAGGAAGTAACGCTTCAGGAACTCAATACTGAGATTCAGGCGTCGAATATTCCACAAGGCATGGACAAGAAGCTCGCGCAACAACAGGCGCTGCAGCACATTATCGACCGCAAGATCCTGATCGGCGCGGCGCGCGACAAGAGGATCGACAAGAGCCCGGAATTCCAGGCGCAGAAGCAGCGCACGGATGAACTTTTGCTTGCCCAGGCCTACGCCAAGCAGCAGCTGGCCGCGGTACCGGTGCCCACCGATGGCGACATTCAGAAATTCATGAGCGAGCATTCCAATGCTTTCTCCAATCGCGAGACGCTCCAACTCGACCAAATCCGTTTTCGCCCGAACCAGAACGACCTGAAGAAGGTGCTGTCCACCATCCGGCCTGACCATAATCTCGATGCGGTCGCAGCCCATCTCACCGGCCTCGGCATCAAGTTCGATCGCGTGAAGGCGGGTCTGGATACGGCGCAGGTCCCGACTGACACGATCAAGGCGATCAACAATTTGCCGGCTGGCGAGCCCTTCCTACTTCCGGCTAACGGCTTCATTACGGCCAACGCGGTCATTGGTCATCAGACGATCCCCAACGATCCCGCGCAGGCGCGCCAAGGCGCGGTTGCGGCGTGGCGCCAGCAGCAATTCGCGAAGCTGATCGGCGACCAGCTCAAGACGATGAAGGACGGCGCCAAGATAACGTACCAGAACGGTTTCGCACCGCCGCCGGAGAAAAAGCCGGGCGCGCCCGGTGCCACCGCCGAATAAGCCCAGCCGAAAAGAAAAAAGGGGCGGCACTCTCGCGAGTGCCGCCCCTTTTCGTTGTGCCTGTCACTCTACGGCTTAGTAATAGCCTCCATAGCCGTAAGCGAAGCCATAGCCATATTCATCGGCGAAGAGCTGGCTGCGGTAGCGGTTGAGGACCGCACCCATGAACGGTGTCGGCGAAAGCAAGCGGATCGTCTCCTGCACTTGCTTGCGCGTGGTCTTGCCATCCTCAACCACCAAGACAAAACCGTCGAGATGCTGCCCGATGATGACCGCGTCATCGTCGGCAAAGACTGGCGGCATATCGACGATCACCACGGCGTTCTTAGGGAGGGCGCGCAGGCTTTCGAATAACTGCGTGCCAGTGGCGCTCGTCAGCAATTCACCGGTCGCGACGTCGCGCCGATAGCCCGGAACAACCACCAGTCGCTCCTCATTGATGCGGCGGGCGATTTGGCCCAATTCCGGCTGCTCACCCGATAGGTAATCGTGGATTCCCCACCCTTCTTCTTCGAACGAGAAGCGCTGCGCCACCGCCGGTCGATGCAGGTCGAGATCGATCAGATAGACGTCGAAATCAGCTATGCGTGACAATGCCGCAGCCATGTTGGACGCTACAAAAGTCTTGCCAACGTTGGGCGCTGCGGAAGTGACGCCGATCACCTTGATTTCACGCTCCTCCATCTGTCGCACGATCTGCGAGCGGAGGAGCTTGAACGGGCGGGCGCGCGTGTCGGAATTTCGGAAGCCGACGATATTCTGATCGTCGAACTGCTCGGGCAGAACATCGACGGGCTCGATCCGATCAATCGGGGGAAACAACGCGGCCTGGACCATCTTGACAGAATTCATCGGCGCACAACTCCAGCCAAGTGTCGGGAAAGCGGAGCGGTCATGCCCGCACCGCCGCAGTGGATTTGCGCCGCACGCGTCGCTCGATCATTTGCGCGATCCAACTTGGTCGCAGATCGAAATCCGGAACTACCGCCAGCGGCGCCTCACCGGTCACGTTACGGAGCGCCGCCGTTCCGCGAATTGGACGCATCACCAGTTCGATCAGCAACACAAGCGCCAGACCGAGGCCGAAGCCGGCGACGACCGAGCCCGCGATGATCAGCGGACGATTCGGGCGCAACGGATGGTCGGGCACCACAGGGGGATCAGACAGGGTAAGACGCTCGCCCTTCTGTTCCGATTCCATGCGTGCCTGGATCTGCGCCGCCTGCAACTTGATGCCTATGCCGCGATACTGGTCGCGCAACACATCGGAAGCTTTTTCAAGCTGATCAAGTTGCGCCGCCAGCGCTGGCGCCCTGGATGCCGCCGCCTGATAGGCGGCAGAATGCGACGCGATCATTCCGCGGGCCTGGTTGAGCGAGGCAATCTGTTCACGATTTGCCTGCAACTGTGCCTGGATCGGGTCGGTCTGGATCCTGGTCGACGCGTCGCGTTTTGCCGCCTCGAGCTGCGCCTTTGCGGAAATCACATCAGGATGCGTGTCGGAGAACTTGGCCTGCAGCACACGAAGCTGCGCTTCGGCCTGCGCAACCGCCTGACTTTGGACACCGCCATTATCTTCCGCGGTTGCGAGCTTTGCATTTTGCGCGTGAATCGCCGCAATCTGTGCGTCGATCTGCGAAACGTCGGCGCTTTGATTGCCCGAAAGACCGTTGAGCGCGAGGATCGAGCCGTTGGCGGAACGCATCTGGGTCGCCTTCGCTTCGATCTGTGCGATCTGCGCTTGGATCGTATTGGCCTGCTCGGTCAGGAAGTTGACTGTGTCGGTCGCTTGGCTGACCTGCGTGCTGGCATCCGCCTCGAGGAAGTGATCGACGAATTGCTGCGCGACGAGCTGCGCCTTGACCGGGTCATCATAATCGAAGCCGACCGTGATCGCGATCGTGTTTGCCAACCCAAGATTCCTCCTGTTTGGCGTCACGCCCGCGAGGCCATTGTCGACCGCGGCGATCGTTGTGGCGTCTCGCATCTTGTCCACGATCTTGGACAGCGGCAGGGTCCGCTGCTCGCGCGGATAGAGACCGTAAGTTCGGATCAAGCGTATCAGGTCCTGACGGCTCAGCACGCGTTCACGCGCGCGCGCAATGCGTTGGCCAATCATGTCGCTGACTTGATTGCTGCCCCCGCCTGAAAGCGCGCTGATCAGATCGTCGGGCACCTGTTGGGATTCGATCAACACTGTCGCCGACGATTCGTACACCGGGTGCATCAGGAACGCGGTCACCAGTCCCGCAATCGTCGTGAGCATAACGGGCAGGATCACGAACCAGCGGCGTTGCCACAACATGGAGGGCAGCGAGGAGACAAATCCGCCTCCCGAGCCGCTGTTTTCAATCTCAGGCGCCTGCGTAGCCATTTATATCCTTCCAAGCTTGGCTCTGACATGAATCGTCGCGGTATAGGCGTGCGCGGCGGGGCGGTCTTTCAGAGTTCGCCATTGATAGCGGCCGCCGAAGCCAGCGGAAACGCGCTGCGTGAGGTCACGATCATAGTCCGCGGATCCCAAGAACAGTTTGGATTTCGCCAACGCCTGGGTCCCAACTGTCGAGAAGCTACCCGAAGAGTCGCGCAAAAATTCCGCATTCACGGAGATTCGGCTATGTTCGTCGACTTGGTGGCTGAACTGGCCAGCGATGCTGGTAGTGGTCCGTAGCGGGCCATAGCCGCTCGGCTGCGTGTCGCGACTCAGTTTGAGGCAAATATGCGAGTGTGGATAAGTGCCGCATAAGTTGACGCCTATGCCGAGGCTGCTCGTTGACTCGGCAAACGGCCCCGCGATCCGTGAAAACACCACGCCGACATGACCGTCGATTTCCCATATCGCCGTCAGCTGCCTTTTCGCGGTGAGGGCGGGCTGGATCGTACGGCTATCGGGGTAGAGTTTGGACCTCACGGCACTGACGGTCACTTCGGCACCGATAGAAGTCCGCGCATCTACCGAACGGTTATAGCCCGCGTTTGTGCTGTATTGGGTATAATTGCTGGCTACCCCCAATCCATTCGTCCGGCCGCTGCCATAGCTCAGATGCGAAGCATTCGCTCCGAAGCTAAACTGATCACGGGCAGTCGCCAGCCACTGCAACTGGTATGAGCCCGTCAGTGTCTTGGTGCGACGCCCGACGTCGAGGGGATCGTTTACCACCCTGTCAGGGTCTTCGATCGTTGCCCGGTTCGACGTGGCGTAGTTGGCCGTCAGAATCGTGCTTAAATATTGGTTCAACTGGTCAGTTCGCGTCAGACCAATAGTTCCCGAATCGGTGTAGCCAAAATTGTTGAGGTAGGCCTCACGACTATATTGGCCTTGCAGTGTCGTGGCTGAGCGTTCGGTCTGATACAAAAGGCGGGGCGCGATCGATGCAGATGCGAATATCGTGCCCTTTGTTGTGCCCGACACAAGAAATGGGTTGGTGGCATAGCCAATCTCGCTCCGCGCGACGGCGCTGAGTTGCACGGATTGGGCGGCTACCGGTGCCGCAAAGGCGGCACCGAGCAAGGCGACCGGAAAACGCTTCACGGGACGATCACCGTATCGCCTGCCTGGATCAGCGGAACGCTGGCGGCGCTCATGTCGCTGTCGGATGGCCTGCCCTTGAATATCGCGGACAGATGCGTGCGAATGATCTGCGAACGGCCGTTGGTCGTACGCAGGATGATGATGTGGTCAATATCCGCGAAATCGGTAGGACCGCCCGCCTGCGCCAGCGCGTTCAGGACGTTGACATAGCGCGTCGGGGAGAAATTGCCCGGCCCGCGGACCTTGCCGATTACCGAATATTGCATGCCCGCGGGCGCCGCGACCGACACCGTAACCTGTTGCGGCACGCCCTTATATTGCGGAGCCAGCAGTTTGGAGAGCGTATCTTCGATCTCGTTTGGCGTTCGGCCCGCCGCAGCGATCGTTCCTGCTAGAGGGAAGGCAAAGGTGCCATCGGGCAGCACGGTGAGCGCGCGCTGGAGTCGCTCGTCGCCCCAGACATATATCTGCAGCTGATCCCCCGGGCTGATATGGTAAGTGCTGGCGGCGGGCTTGCCGCCGGCGACGGGCGCATCCGCCTGCGCAATAGCCGCAGCAGGCAGCATAAGCGAGGCAGCGGCGAGCAGGATCGCGGCGGTCTTTCTCATCGTGAAATTACCCCTTTTATTGGCGATTGTATCTCGCACTTGCGAATTGAGTTTTCCAGCGTTTATGTGCGGCATGGGTTTCCGAGTAGTCCGCGCCACGCCTCCCTGCCGGTCTCGTTCCGATTCGTCGAATCGCTCCTGCATCCAAATGTTGAACCGGCAGTTACTACGGACCGTACGCCCGACTGTTCCCTTCCCGTATCGAAAATCATCATGCGCCTGATTCCGCGGCCGGCCGCTGCTTCAGTCCTGCTCTTCTTGTCCTTTTGCCTCGGTGCCTGCCAGCCCAGCGCGGAAAAGGCGGACGCATTTGAAGGGCAATATGATAGGATGATGGCCAACCGAGCCTATCCAGCGGCTTTGATGGCGATCCGCCAATCCATCTCCTATGACGATACAACGGCACGCCGCTATATCAAGATGGCGGAGGTTCAAATGCAACTTGGACAACCCGCCGCTGCGGCGGCCTCCTTTCAGGCTGGGCTCGATCTTGAGCCCGACAATATTGAGGCACTTGAAAACCTCTCGATCCTGGCCGTTCGTGGTGGCCAATTCGACACAGCGCAGCATTATATCGATCCGTTGCTGTCGCTTAATCCTAACGACCCGGCCGGACTGCTTGCAAGCGGCTCGATCGCGCTCGCACAGCATCACTTCGCAGAGGCGTCCGCTCTTTCCGACCGTATCATAGCGGCGCTGCCCGACCGATCCGAAGGGTATATCCTAAAAGCGCGCTCGCTCGACGGTCTCGGCAAGACACGTGACGCGATCGCGATGCTCGACAAGCGAGCCGCGCTGGCCGAAGATCCGCGGGATTATCTATATCAGATCATGACCTTTTATCGGCGGATCGGCGACATGCGGGGTATCCGCGCGACGGCGATCCGGATGGCCCCGCTTTATCCCAAGGATCCGCGTTACGCGATCGAGGCGGCGCGCGCCTACGCCGCTGCGGGCAACAAGGGTAAGGTGGATGAGATCATCAGCGACCTGCTTCGGCGTTTCCACGACCATGCCGAAGTGCTGATTGCGATCGGTGATTTTTGGCGCGACACCCAACCGCTGGACGTTGCCCGCGCCGAGGTTTTGAAGATCGCTGCGGAGGCGTCGCCGCGCGTACGCTCCGCGCTTGCCGATCAGTTGATCGACATGGGGGACCCCCGGCATGCCGCGCAATTGCTCGCGACACTGGCACCGCCGGTAGTCACCAGCCGCAATATCGATGCGCAAACGCATTACGCACGCGCCTTGCTGGCGACGGGCCAAACCGCGCGGGCGCAGAGCAAAGTCGACGCGATACTAGCCTTCGACGGGGCCAATCCCGGGGCCCTTCTGCTCCGTGCCCGGATCAAATTGCTCGCCAAGGATTATCGCGGCGCCTTTACCGACGCTCAATTGGTAGCCAATGGCGATGACAGCGATGAGGGTGCGGCTTTGCTCGTGGCACAAATCTACGCGGCGCAAGGCAACCAAGTATTGGCTGCGGGTGCGTTCGGCACCGCGCGCCAGAGATTTCCCAACAGCCCCGATGCCCTCAAGGCTGAAATCGATTGGCTCCTTTCCCAGAAAAGGACCGAGGAGGCCGCCCAACGCGCCACTTCTTTCTATCACAACCATCCGCGCAGCGGGCCGGCAGCGCAGATCGCTCACAAGGTTTGCGCGCAGACGCGGGCTATGGCGTGCGGCGCAGGCGCGCCAATCGTTGGGAAAATGCTCGGAATGTAACACGAAGCGTACGTCGGGGGTTTTCTGCCGGGCATCTAATCGATAGCGCGGGCCGATATTCAGCGGCGCAGGAAGGGCGGGTGATTCTATGCCAGTGAGATTGGTGCGACCCCGCCGTTTCGGCGACGATCGCGGCTGGTTTTCCGAAACCTACAATCAGTCGCGCTACGCCGAGATGGGGATCGACTGCGTTTTCGTGCAGGACAATCATTCCATGTCGCGAGATGTCGGCGTGCTGCGCGGGCTGCACTGGCAGGCGCCGCCCAACGGCCAGGACAAGCTGGTCCGTTGCGTGCGCGGACGCATCTGGGACGTGGCGGTCGACGCGCGGCGCGGATCGCCGACGTTCGGAAAATGGGTTGCTGCCGAATTGTCCGCAGCGAATGGTCATCAGCTTTTCGTTCCCGTCGGTTTCGCGCACGGCTTCGTCACTTTGGAGCCGGGCACCGAGGTCGAATATAAAGTCAGCGGCCGTTACGCGCCCGAAAGCGAGGGGGGCGTGATCTGGAACGACCCCGGTCTTGCTCTGCCCTGGCCGCTGCCGCCGCAAGGACCCACCTTGTCCCCCAAGGACGAAACCCTTTCCCCTCTGTCCGAAGCAACGAGCCCGTTCGATTATGACGGCCGCCCGCTGGAGCCGATCGACCCATGACCAATCAGAAGCCGCTTCGCATCCTTGTCACCGGTGGCGCCGGTTTCATCGGCTCGGCGCTGGTGCGGCATCTGGTGCGCGACACGCCGCACCAAGTGCTCAACCTCGACAAGCTGACCTATGCTGGCAACCTCGCCAGCCTCGAACCGATCGCCAACGCGCCGCGCTATCGCTTCGTGCAGGCCGACATTTGCGACGCAGCCGCAGTGGCCAAGGCGATTGCCGATTACCGCCCAGACGTGATCACGCACCTTGCCGCAGAGAGCCATGTCGATCGCTCGATCGACGGGCCCGCCGACTTCATCCAGACCAATATCGTCGGCACCTTCACGATGCTGTCCGCGGCTCTGGATTACTGGCGCACGCTGGATGACGACGCCAAAGCGGCCTTCCGCTTCCACCACATCTCAACCGACGAAGTGTTCGGTACGCTGGCCGACGATGGCTTCTTTACCGAAGAAACGCCCTACGATCCGCATTCGCCTTATTCGGCTTCCAAGGCATCGTCCGATCATCTCGTCCGTGCCTGGCACGATACCTATGGCCTGCCCGTCCTGATCACCAATTGCTCGAACAATTACGGGCCGTATCATTTCCCCGAGAAATTGATCCCGCTGATGATTATCAAGGCCCTCGCGGGAGAGCCTTTGCCGATCTACGGCAAGGGTCTCAACGTGCGCGACTGGCTATTCGTCGAGGATCACGCCCGCGCGCTGACGCGCGTGTTCGAACGTGGCGTGCCGGGCCAGAGCTACATCATCGGCGGTCGCGCCGAGCGCCAGAATATTGAGGTCGTGACACGCATCTGCGAAACGCTCGACCGCATCCGCCCGCGCGCTGACGGCCAACCCTATAAGACACAGTTCACTTATGTCGCGGATCGACCCGGGCATGACCATCGCTATGCGATCGACCCGAGCAAGATCGAACGTGAGCTTGGCTGGACCGCGCAGGAAAGCTTCGACAGCGGCATCGAACGCACGATCCTCTGGTATCTCGACAATGAGGAATGGTGGCGACCGCTCGTCGAGGAAAAGGGCGCCATCAACCGCGTGGGTCTGAAGGCCTGATGGGCCCGATCCTGGTCACCGGCGGATCGGGCCAGGTCGGCGGAGCGCTCGCGCGACTGGCCGGCCCCAACGTCACGATCGTGGCGCCCGGCCGCGACACGCTGGACCTTACGGATCCGGAGGCGCTTGCGACGATGATCGCGGCACGACCCTGGGCGGCAATCGTCAATTGCGCGGCATATACCGCAGTCGACAAGGCGGAGAGCGACGTCGTCGCAGCCTGGACCGTCAACGCGCTGGCACCCGCAGCACTGGCGGCGGCGAGCGCAGCGGCCGCCGTTCCCATCCTGCACGTCTCGACCGACTACGTCTTCGACGGCGCCAAGGCCGAGCCCTACCTAGAGGGTGATCCCGTGGCGCCGCTCGGCGTATATGGCGCATCCAAGCTTGGCGGCGAGTTGGCCGTGCGCAGCGCCAATCCTCGCCACATCATCCTGCGCACCGCTTGGGTAGTGAGCGCCACCGGCAACAACTTCGTGAAAACGATGCTCCGGCTCGGTGCGGAGCGCCCGCAGTTGCGCGTCGTCGCCGACCAGAAGGGCTGCCCGACTTCGGCCGACGACATCGCCCGCGCGATCCTGGCGATCCTGCCCCGGATCGGAAGCGGGCCCTACGGCACCTATCATTTCGTCAATGACGGCGAGGCAACCTGGCATGGTCTGGCCGAAGCTGTCTTCGCCCGGGCTGCGGCGCATGGTCGGCCCGCGCCTTCGGTCGAGCCGATCGCCACCAGCGATTATCCCACACCCGCGGCGCGCCCCGCCAATTCGCGGCTGGCTACAACCAAGATCAAACGCGATTTTGGGATTTCGCCGCGCGATTGGCATGAGGCGATCAGCGAAATCGTCGATACGCTTGTAAAGGAAGCAGCATAAATGAAGGGCATCATTCTCGCCGGCGGCAGTGGCACGCGGCTGCATCCCGCGACGCTTGCGGTCAACAAGCAGTTGCTGCCGATCTACGACAAACCGATGATCTATTATCCGATGTCGGTGCTGATGCTCGCCGGGCTGAAGGAGGTGTTGATCATCTCCTCGCCCGAATATCTCGACAATTATCGACGCTTGTTCGAGGATGGCAGCCAGTTCGGGATCGAGATCAGCTATGCGGTTCAGCCCAAGCCCGAAGGCCTCGCACAAGCTTTCATAATCGGCGAGCCCTTCCTGGCGGGCGGGCCGGGCGCGCTTGTCCTCGGTGACAACATCTTCTTCGGAGCTGACCTCGGCCATCGGCTGCGCAACGTACGTGAGCGCACGCTGGGCGCGACCGTCTTCTCGTACCGCGTCGATCAGCCGCAGGCCTATGGCGTGGTTGAGCTGGATGCAGATGGCCGCGCGCTTTCGATCGAGGAGAAGCCCGCAAATCCCAAGTCCAATCAGGCGGTGACCGGTCTCTATTTCTACGATGAGCGCGTATGCGAATTTGCGCACCAGGTTCGCCCGTCCAGGAGGGGCGAGCTGGAAATCACCGACCTCAACCGCCTTTACATGGAACGGGGCGAATTGTTCGTCGAACAATTGTCGCGCGGCCATGCGTGGCTCGACACGGGCACACATGACAGCCTGCTGGAAGCGAGCGAATTCGTTCGTACAGTCCAGCATCGCCAGGGCCTGCAGATTGCCTGCCTCGAGGAGATTGCGTTTGATGCCGGCTTAATCACGGTCGATCAGCTACGCCATCGCGGTGAGGCTTTCGCGAAAACCGGCTATGGCCAATACCTGCTCAAGCTGGCCGATCAGCACGGCTGATGCGCCCGCATCGGCGCTGACCTGAGGGCCGCGGGGCTCCTTCCGTAGGTGTCTGGCCTTCGTGCCTTGGACATGGCGTAGCGTCGAGAGGGGGCCTATGCTCCATCTGCCGGGCGACGCGGCCGCCCCGATTTTCGCCAGGGTTTCCACAGGGAGGGCACCTTCGCCCCCTTGGCAACCGATTTCGGTTGGTGAAGAATTGCGCGGTGCGGGTGGCCAACGACTCTATAGCTCGAAAAAATCCTGCTCCGGGCGCAATTTACCCTCTCATGCGGCTGGCAAAGGGCTGTTGCGCGTTGACACTGTCATGCTGATGGTGTTGTCGCAGGGAGCCCCCTCAGGGGCGCCAACGGGGAGCATCAGTGCGGCAGGCATGCAGCGAACAGGCACCAGGGCCGGCTTGAGCCGATCGATAGCGATTTTTGTGCGCCCGGGATCACTGCATCCGTGAACGAGGCCTCGCCGAAGCCGCTGGTCAAACCACGCGTGGATCTCTCGGAGATCCAGTCGCTTCGCGTGCGACTGTGTCTGATGATCCTGGTGGTCGACTGCCTGACTATCCTTGCCGGCTGCCTGATCGGCAATTTCCTCCGCTTCGGCGACGCCTTCGCGGCCGCCGGCATCAACCTTTTCGCGGTGGTGCTGCCCCTGTTCGTGGGCGTCGCGATCAACAGCGACGCTTATGCTGCCGACGTATTGCGCGACGTGCGCACCGGTTTCTCGCGCGCCAGTCTCGCTTATATATTCGCGGTCTTCGCGGTCTTCTTCCTCGCGTTTTACATGAAGGTAAGCTCGGATCTGTCGCGCCTTACGTCGGGTGTGGCGATCGTCGTCACACTCGCGACGATGGCGACAGGCCGCTACCTCTGTCACGCTTACGTCCGCCACCGCACCGGCATGATGCTGGTCTATGATCTTCTGATCATCGACGAGATGCCCATGATTCCGCCACCGGGCGTACAGGTGCTCGATACGATCCAGGACGATCTGGTTCCCAATGTGCACGACCCGCACATGCTCAACCGGCTCGGCATGCATTTGCGCGGGGTCGATCGGGTCGTGATCGCCTGCCCGCCGGAGCGGCGGCAGGTCTGGTCGATCTTGCTCAAGGGTTCGAGCGTCAACGGCCATATCCTGGCGAGTGAACTCGACGAGTTGGGCGCGATCGGGATCGGCATGTTTGCCGGCCGCCATACGCTCGCCGTCGCGCATGCCCCGCTCGATCTGTCGCGCCGCTTCGCCAAGCGCACGCTCGACCTCGCGCTTACTATTCCGGGCCTGATCTTTCTGGCGCCCCTGCTGATCGTGACCGCAATTGCGATCAAGCTCGACAGCCGCGGGCCGGTGCTGTTCCTGCAACCGCGCGTTGGGCGCGGCAACCGCATCTTCCTGACCTACAAATTCCGTTCGATGCGCGCCGACATGACCGACCGTTCGGGGGCGAAATCGACCAGCAAGGACGACGACCGCGTGACGCGCGTCGGCCGTTTCATCCGCGCATCGAGCATCGACGAGCTGCCGCAGCTCTTCAACGTTCTGCGCGGCGAGATGAGCCTGGTCGGCCCACGCCCGCACGCGCTCGGCTCGCTTGCCGGCAACGAACTCTTCTGGGAGGTCGACGAGCGCTATTGGCATCGCCATGCCTCTAAACCGGGCCTGACCGGGCTCGCTCAGGTGCGCGGCTATCGCGGCGAGACGCGGGAACGCGAGGATCTTGCCAACCGCCTCCACGCCGATCTCGAATATCTCAACGGCTGGACGATCTGGCGCGACATCTCGATCCTGATCAACACGCTGCGCGTGATCGTGCATCGCAACGCTTATTGAGCGGAGCGGCCTCAGCCACTTCTAATTCCGCTTGAAACAGCTCTGGTCGATCCGGGATTGTGACGGGCGCTAGCGAGCGGCACTCCGCGCATCCGCCACCGCGGCCGCCAGCCCTTCATAGCCGACCGCACCCTGATAGGTGCGGTTGCCGATCACGAAGAATGGCGTTCCCTCGATCCCAAGCTGCCGCCCGAGCGCGAGGTTGGTCTGGATCTCCGCCTGCACGTCCGGCGCTTTGCTTGCGGCTGCCAGGCTGACAGGAGTGATCCCTGCTGCTTTGGCCGCTGCCGTGATCGCCGCCGCATCTGGGTGCCCGCCCGCGAAAAGCGCACGATGGAAAGAATAATATTTACCCTGTTTTGCGGCGGCCAGCGAAGCGGCGGCGGCGGCTTCGCTGCCCGCCCCGAGCACCGGCATTTCGCGCCATACGACGCGGAGCTTGGGGTCGGCCGCGAGCAAACGGTCGATTTCGGGTGAGGTGATGCGGCAATACGGGCAATTATAATCGGAGAAGACAACCACCGTTACGTCGGCGTTCGGATTGCCCGCCCAGGCGCCGGGATAGGCTGTTTCAATTGCCCGGCGAACAGGATCGATCCGCATTTTTTCCGCGGCTTCGCGCACGATCTCCGGATGGTCCAATATGTAAGACCGCACCTTCTTGCCGAAGGTGGCATCATCGAGCCGGTCCAGTTCGTGCGCTCCGATCGCGAGCCCGATCGCGCATGTGGCGGCCATGCCGCCCGCAGCGGCCCACAGCCGGACCGATCCCTTCACCGGCGCTTCTGACGACGCTGGCGCTCGGCCTCGTCGCGCGCGGTCAATGCGACATCCTGCGCGCGAATATAATCGGGCGTGCCGGCGGGGATACCGCGCATTGCGATCTCGGCATTGGCGAGCGCGAGCCCCGGCTGGTCCTGCAGGCTGAAGCGTTCAGCGCTTGCCAGGCTGGCGCGCGCTTCGTCGCCCATGCGCGTATAGACCAGGCCGAGATCGTACCAGGCCTGCGGATTCTCATCGTCGCGCTGCACGGCGACCTTCAATACCTGCGCGGCCTCCTTGAAATCAGCCGGGTCCTCGGTCGCGACCAGGGCATTGCCCAGCAAGGCGGCGATCAACGGTGTCGAGCGCGACTGAAGCACTGCCTCCCTCAAGGGCGGAATTGCCTCCTTGGGTTTGCCGCCCTCGAGCAGGATCTGCCCTTTGAGCTCGAGGAAATAGGGATCGTGCGGAGCAATCGCGAGCAAAGCGTCGACCTCGCGCATCGCAGCATCGGGATAGCCGCCGCGATGCCAGGCATAAGCGCGCGCATAATGTGCCGGCACGCTTTGATCCCTGATCGGGAATTTGTTCATCACGATCGGCGGATCGTCGAGATAGCCCACCAATTTGGCCTTGATACGCTCGAACCGCGCTCGTTCTTTGGGATCGATCGGCGTGTTCCAGTAGGGCGATTTTTCGAGATCCGCCTGCAGTGTCGCCTGGCGGTCCGCCGTCATCGGGTGATCCATCGCATAAGGATCGATCGCGGTGTAGCTCGGCGTCAGCCGATATTCTTCCTGCTTCAGCTTTCCGAAGAAGCTGACCATGCCCTTGCCCGATAGATGGGCCTCGCGAAGATGCCGCACCGCCGAGGCGTCGGCGCTGCCCTCCTGCTGGCGACTATAGGCGAGGAACTTGCCCATTGCGGCATTCTCGCCCGCAATCATCGCCAGCATTCCCGCCGGGCCCGCTACCGCGGTCGCCGCAATGCCCGCGAGGAGGGACAAGAGCGTCACGCGACTGGCAGCCTTGATCGCGTCGTCGCTTCGTACCGCGTCGCCGCCTTCGATATGGCCGAGTTCGTGCGCGATCACGCCTTCGAGCTCGTTGGAATTGTCGGCACGCTCGATCGTGCCCGCGTTGATGTAGATGATCTGGCCCTGCGCAACGAAGGCATTAATCTCGGGATCGTTGATCACATAAAGATGGAGCGCGCCCGGCGTCAGCCCGGCCGATTGCGCCATTCCGGCCGAAATATCCTGCAGAAACTGTTCGGTCTCGGCATCGCGCAGGATCGACGGACCGCGGTCCTGGCTCTGCGCACAAGCCTGCTCCGCCGGCAGGGCAAGGGCGACCAGAACCGCACAGGCCGTCCGGAACAGTCGTTTCACGCGCGTCATCCGGACGCTTTCAAACAGACCCGCGCTGAACCGCGGCTGAAAGGCGGGCGTCCCGCCCGCCCGACCGGACGGAGCGGGACGCGCATCTTCAGGCGCCGAAGGTCCGCTGCCACCAGCCGCGACGCGGCGAGCCATCTTCTCCTTCGCCTTCCGCTTGATCGAGCCCGGCCCCATCGGCCGCGGCCGGTTCGGGTGCAGCCTCCGCCGCGGCGGTCGCCTTGGTTGTGCGCCGACGGCGCGGTGCCGGCGTCGATTCAACCTCGGCAGCGACGGGTGTTTCGCTAGCTACTGCTACCGGTGCTTCGGCCGGAGCCGGTTCAGCCGCCTTCTTACGCGAACGTTTCGGTTTGGCCGGTGCCTCCGCCTCGGGTTGAGACGCAAGTGCTTCGACCGGCGCCTCGTCGACCGGCGCGGTCACAACCTCCTCGGTCGCAACCTCCTCGGTCACCTTTTTGCGCGACCGGCGCTTCGGCTTTTCGGCAACGGGCTCGGCGTCCTCCACAGGGGCCGGCGCAGGCAGGGCTTCCGCCTCGACCGTATCTTCCGCACCGCTTGCAGGCGCTTCGCCATTGCGGTTCCGACGACGACCGCCACGACGGCCGCGGCGCCCGCGGCGACGCTCCTCGCTTCCGGGCACTTCGCCCTCGGTTCCGCCGGTGGCGCTCTCATCGCTTTCTTCGGACGTCGTTTCGCCTTCGGAGGAGGTCGATTCGCTGCCGTCTTCGCGGCGACCGCCACGGCGACGACGACGGCGGCGACGACGGCCAGTGCCGTCGCCTTCCCCGCGATCGCCGCGGTCCTCGGTGGCCTCGACTTCCTCTTCGTCCTCGACCTCGTCGATAATATCGTCGTCCGGCTCGGGGACGATCTGCGTCGGCAGGCGGGGCGCATGGCTTGGCGGCGGGCCGCCGGCCTCGACCGTCATGCGCGAGCCGTCAGGCTGCCCGTCGCTCAGCACTTCAATCAGGACGCCGTAGCGATCCTCGATGTCGGCGAGCTCGGCACGCTTGCGGTTGAGTACGTAGAGCGTCGCCTCCTGGCTTGCGCGCAGGGTCAGGCGCGAGCCGCGACCGCGCGCAGCCTCCTCCTCAAGCAGGCGCAGTGCCTGCAGACCGGAAGAGGACGGGGTACGGATGAAACCCGAACCATCGCAATGCGGACACATCCGGGTCGATGCTTCGAGCATGCCGGTGCGCAACCGCTGGCGGCTCATCTCGAACAGGCCGAAGCCTGAGATACGGCCGACCTGGATCCGGGCGCGATCGTTCTTGAGCGCCTCCTTCATCGCCTTCTCAACCTTGCGGTTGTTGGAGTGGTTCTCCATGTCGATGAAGTCGATCACGACCAGTCCGGCCATGTCACGCAGGCGAAGTTGGCGCGCAATTTCCTGCGCGGCCTCAAGGTTGGTCGAAAGCGCGGTCTGCTCTATATTGTGCTCGCGCGTCGAGCGGCCCGAGTTGATGTCGATCGAGACCAAAGCCTCGGTCGGGTTGATGACAATATAGCCGCCGGATTTCAGCTGGACCACGGGCTGGTACATCGCCGCGAGCTGATCCTCGACACCGAAGCGCTGGAACAGCGGAACCGCGTCTGAATAAGGCTGAATCTTTTTGGCGTGGCTCGGCATCAGCAACTTCATGAAGTTGCGCGCGGCGCGATAGCCATCCTCGCCCTCGACGATCACCTCGTCGATGTCCTTATTGTAGATGTCGCGAATCGCGCGCTTCACCAGATCGCTGTCGCGATAAATCTCGGCCGGCGCGGACGAATGCAGCGTCTTCTCGCGAATTTCATCCCACAGACGGGCGAGATAGTCGAAGTCGCGTCGTATCTCGGGCTTGGTACGCTGCAGGCCGGCGGTGCGGACGATACAGCCCATCGTGCGCGGCAGGTTGAGTTCGGAAAGGATCGATTTCAGCCGCTTGCGGTCGGCAGCGTTGCTGATCTTGCGCGAAATGCCGCCGCCGTGGCTGGTATTCGGCATCAGCACGCAATAGCGGCCGGCAAGGCTGAGGTAGGTGGTTAGCGCGGCGCCCTTGTTGCCGCGCTCTTCCTTCACGACCTGGACCAGTAGGACCTGGCGGCGGCGGATCACATCCTGGATCTTGTAGCGGCGGCGCAGATTCATGCGCTTCTGGCGAAGCGTCTCGACCGCATTATCGTCGCCACCCGCCGACGTCGGGCGCGGCGCGGGCTCCTGTCCCTCGTCGTCGTGATCGCGATCGACATGATCTTCGGCTGAATCGAGATTTTCGCGCGCGCCATCATCGTCGAGGCGCTCATTGGCCTCGACATAATCCTCGTCATCCTCCTCTTCGCGAGCGCGCAGCGCCTCTTCCTCGGCGGCATGTTCCGCCTCCTCGCGGAGCAAGGCTTCGCGATCCTCCTTGGGGATCTGGTAATAATCGGGATGGATTTCCGAAAAAGCGAGGAAGCCGTGACGGTTGCCGCCATAATCGACGAACGCCGCCTGGAGCGACGGTTCGACCCGCGTCACCTTGGCTAGATAGATATTCCCCTTGAGCTGTTTGTGCTCTTCGGATTCGAAATCAAATTCCTCGATGCGGTTTCCCTTGACGACCGCCACCCGGGTTTCCTCCCGGTGGCGCGCGTCGATCAACATGCGCATGGACATCAAATATTCTCCGAACGCCCGTTCCTGCCGTCAGGCGGCGGCGGGCGCGATTAAGGTAAGGCCGGGATAGGGCGCAGGTGTGCGCACCCTCCGACCCGACGATGCTGAAAGAGTGATTTGCCTCTGCCGCAGCCCCATCCGGACCGCTTTCGGATCCGGCCAAGCCCCACTGTCGCGCGTCGAGAGCCTTTTCGGCTCGACGGGCGGGAGGGGAAAAATGGTGCATTACGACTTCAACCTGGGCTCACCGGCCGCGAATATTGCGCCGGAGCGGACCGGCGGACGGTACGCAACGCGCCATGCCGGACTGAAAGCGCCTAGCATTCGTACCGATGCGCGGCAACCGAAAGCTCGGCTAAATCGGTTCGGCTTCGCCGGTTCGACCCTGGCCCGCCATATACGATCTGCGATGCTCCACTAAGTGGGGATCCCGTGTTCGAATCGCAATGCAACGCTAGGGATTCACAGGGACTCCGGGCTTTGATAAGTTAATCGCCGTGCGGCGTCGCTTAAGCCTTGTGCCCCTTCTGATCCTGACCGCGCCGGCATGGGCCGAGCGCGCGCCCAACAGCGCGTCGGCGGCTATCCCGCCGCGCCCTTCGCGCATGTCCTTGCCAAGCGTGCAGGGCACCCGCCGGGTGGACGCGCCGCTCATCGTGATCGACGCGGGTCATGGCGGGCACGACCCTGGCTCATCCTCCTCGGATGGCGGCGAGCAGGAAAAGAATGTCGCGCTCAAAATCGCGCGTGCGATCCGCGACGAACTGGTCGAAAGTGGTAAGTTCCGCGTTGCGCTGACCCGCGCGGACGACCGCTTCCTGGTGCTGCAGGAGCGCCGTGAGATCGCACGCCAGCTTCATGCGGATCTGTTCATTTCGGTCCATTGCGACAGCGCACCCAATAACGGCGCCCGCGGTGCGAGCATCTACACTTTGTCCGAAACCTCGTCCGACCGCGTCGCGGCCGCTTTGGCCGCACGCGAGAACAAGTCGGACGTGATCAACGGCATCGATCTCTCGCGCGAGACCAATGATGTCTCCTCGATCCTGATCGACCTGGCGCAGCGCGAGACGCTCAACACGTCCTCGGTGTTCGCGGTCGAACTGCAGCGCGAATTGTCGCCCCTGATCGGACTGAAGCCAACCTTCCACAAATTCGCGGGTCTGATGGTGCTCAAGGCGCCCGACGTGCCTTCGGTGCTGCTCGAAACGGGTTATATTTCGAACGATGACGATCTGGCGCTGCTCACATCTGAAGAGTATCGCCACAAGATCGCGATCGGTGTACGCCGCGCGGCAGAAGCGCATTTTGCGCGCCAGCTGGTCGGAAAGACCAGGGACCGGGAGGAATTGCCATGATCCGCGCCGCCGTCTCCAGCCTTGCCCTGATTCTCGCCGCGACGACAACACATGCTGCTTCGCCCGCGATCGACGCAGCCGTCGCGGACACGACCCGTCCCGCTGCCGATCGCGACCGCGATGCCGAGCGCAAGCCGGCCGAGATGCTCGCCTTTGCGGGCGTAAAACCGGGCATGGTCGTGATGGATATACTGCCGGGCGGCGGATATTTTACCCGCCTCTTCTCAGACGTGGTCGGCCCGAACGGCCAGGTGATCTCGTATGTTCCTGACGAGATGTATGCGGGCCGCCCCAAATCGCTCGATGGTATTGCTGCGATTGCCGCGGAGCCTACACATAAGAATGTAAAGCCCGCGCACGATCCGGCGCTCGCGGCGGGACCGGCCAACGTCCTTGACGTGGTATGGACGTCGCAGAATTATCATGACCTGCACAATGTCCCCGGTCTCGATGTGGTCGGGTTCAATAAAGCGATCTACGCATCGGTGCGCCCGGGCGGTGTTTATATCGTCCTGGATCATTCGGCTCCGGCCGGCTCCGGCCTGGCCGACACGAACACGCTCCACCGCATCGACGAGGCGACCGTTCGCAAGGAAGTCGAGGCCGCCGGCTTCAAGTTTGACGGCGAAAGCAAGGTGCTGGCCAACCCGGCCGACCCGCGCACGGTCAAGGTATTCGATCCGTCGATCCGTGGCCACACCGATCAGTTCGTCCTGCGCTTCCGCAAGCCGGGCGGCAAATAAGCTTTAGGCCATGGCGATAGCGCTCCAAACGCTCTAGACGCGTGCCCCGTGAAGCTCGCTTTTCCCGAAATGCATTTGCCTCAGTCGATGCGCAACATGTGGGCCAAGCGCCGCGTGCGCGGCCTTGTCTACGTCCTCGGCTGTCTGGTTGTCGCGTATGCGATCTTCTGGATCATCTTCCTGCGTGGCCTGCCGTCGACCGACAAATTGCTAAGTTACGAGCCGCCGCTACCGACCAACGTTCGCGCCCTCGATGGCACGCCGGTCTACAGCTTCGCGCGCGAGCGCCGGGTCGAACTCGCCTTCGATGAATTCCCGCCGCAGCTGATCCACGCCTTCATCTCGGCCGAGGACAAGACCTTCTTCACCCATCACGGCATCGACCCGTCGAGCTTCTTGTTCGCGGTATTCGATTATGCCCGCAAGACCGGCACCGGCAAGCGCGCGCACGGTGGCTCAACCATTACCCAACAGGTCGCCAAGAATCTGCTGATCGGTGGCGAATATTCCCCGACGCGCAAGGTCAAGGAAGCCGCGCTTGCGATCCGCATCGAAAATGCGATGTCCAAGCGGCAGATTCTGGAACTCTATCTCAACCAGATATTCCTGGGTCGGAATGCGTACGGGGTCGAAGCGGCCGCGCGCGCCTATTTCGGCAAGGACGTGACGGAATTGAGCCTGCCGCAAATGGCCTATCTTGCCACCCTGCCGCGCGCGCCTGCCAATTACGATCCCGATCGCCATCCCGAACGCGCGCTCGATCGCCGGGCCTATGTGCTGCGTGAGATGCGCGCCAACGGCTACATTACCGCCGCGCAGGAGCAGGCGGCCGATGCAACGCCGCTCGGCACCGTCGAGCGCTCCGACGCACGGCGCGAGGCGGAGAAGCCGTTCGACGGCTATTATATGGAAGAAGTGCGGCGCGAACTGATCGCCAAATATGGCGCGGACATCGGCGACGGCGCCAACAGCGTCTATGCTGGCGGCCTGTGGGTCCGCACCTCGCTTGATCCGGTGGCGCAGAAAGCGGCCGAACAGGCGTTGCGCGACGGACTGGTCCGCTACGAGGCCGCCGCCGGCTGGCGCGGGCGCTCGGGCCATATCGATGTCGACGGCAATTGGTCGGCCAGACTGCTCGCGGCCAAGACCGAAACGGGGTACGCCAATTGGCGGGATGCGGTGATCCTGGAAAAGAGCGACACCAGCGCTACGCTCGGCTTTGAGGACGGCAGCAAGAGCCAACTCTTCCCATGGGGCGCAGCCGCGCCGAAGCGCGGGATCGGCGGACGCGCGTTCGATTTCCTGAAAATCGGCGACGTCGTAATCGTTGCCCCCGCGGGCAGTGGTTGGGCCCTGCGCTCGACCCCCGAGGTTTCGGGCGCCTTCGTCGCGGAGAATCCGCATACGGGACAGGTGGTGGCTATGCAGGGCGGGTTCAGCGCCAACCATCCCTTCAACCGCGCGACCCAGGCGCTGCGCCAGCCCGGTTCGGCGTTCAAGCCGATTGTCTATTCGGCCGCGCTCGACAGTGGCATGACGCCTGCCTCGATCATCGTCGATGGCCCTTTCTGCGTCTTCCAGACGGTGCAGCTGGGCACCAAATGCTTTCGCAACTTCGGCAATGAGCGCGGCGCGGGCGCGCAAACGATGCGCTGGGGCGTCGAGCAGTCGCGCAACCTGATGACCGTCCGCGCCGCGACCCAGACCGGCATGGACAAGGTGGTCGCACTGGCCAAGACCATGGGCGTCGGAGATTACCCCCCTTATATCGCTTACTCGCTGGGGGCCGGCGAGACGACCGTGCTGCGCATGGTCAATGCCTATTCGGAACTCGACAATCACGGGCGCAAGCTCTCACCGACTCTGATCGATTATGTCCAGGATCGCCACGGCAAAGTCATCTACCGCGCAGACAATCGCCCGTGCGAAGGCTGCAACGCCAAGGACTGGAATGGCGGACCGATGCCGCGCCCGCGCCAGCGTTCGGCGCAGGTGCTGGACCCGCAGACCGCCTACCAGATGGTCCATATCATGGAAGGCGTGATCCAGCGCGGCACCGCGACCGTGTTGCGCGACCTCAACCGCCCGCTATTCGGCAAGACCGGCACCAACACCGGACCGACCAACGTGTGGTTCGTGGGCGGCTCGCCCGATCTCGTCGGCGGCGTCTATATGGGCTATGATCGCCCGCGGCCGCTGGGGGGCTATGCCCAGGGCGGTACGCTCGCCGCGCCCATTTTTCGCCAGTTCGCGCAGGTGGCGATGAAGGATGCCCCGATCATTCCGTTCAAGGCACCCCCTGGCATCCGCCTGGTCCGGATCGACCGTCATTCAGGCAAGAAGATATTCGACGGCTGGCCCAATGACGACGATCCAAAGAGCCCGATCATTTGGGAAGCCTTCAAGCCCGAAAGCGAGCCCCGCCGGCTGGCCACCCGGCAGGAACTGGCCGCCGCACAGGCTCCCAAGCCGGCAAAGCCGGTGCATAATGACAGCGACTTCTTGCAGCAGCAGGGTGGTATTTACTAACTGGGGCTAGATCCCGCCGGCGCCACCGCCGGTCCAGAGCCCGCTTTACCGGCTGGCCTGACGTTTTACCGGAGAGTTCCCATGCGCGCCGAAGCGCAAGCCCATATCGACCAGATCGACGCCGCGATGGCATTGGTCCGCCGTTTCCTTGACTGGGACCGCGCGGTGCGCCGGCTCGACGAGCTCAACAATCGCGTCGAGGATCCCAAATTGTGGGACGATCCCAAGCAGGCCCAGAGCGTGATGCAGGAACGGCGCCGGCTCGACGAGTCGATCGCGGCGGTCCGGTCGATCGAGCAGGAGCGCGACGATACGATCGAGCTCATGGAAATGGCGGAGGCCGAAGGCGACGATGCGCTCGTTGACGACGGCGTGAAGTCGCTCGCGGCACTCGCCGAGCGGGCCGATCACGACAAGGTCATGGCGCTGCTCGCGGGCGAGGCCGATGCCAATAACAGCTATATCGAGGTCAATGCCGGCGCCGGCGGCACCGAGAGCCAGGATTGGGCCGGCATGCTGCAGCGCATGTACACCCGCTGGGCCGAACGCCATGGCATGAAGGTCGAACTGATCGATCACCATGCGGGTGAGCAGGCCGGGATCAAATCCGCGACTTTGCTGGTCAAGGGCGAGAATGCTTATGGGTATGCCAAGACCGAAAGCGGCGTCCACCGGCTGGTCCGCATAAGCCCTTATGACAGCGCGGCGCGGCGCCACACCAGCTTCGCCAGCGTCTGGGTCTATCCCGAAGTTGACGACGACATCGATATCGTCGTCAACGAAGGCGATCTGCGTATCGACACCTATCGCGCCTCGGGCGCAGGCGGACAGCATATTAACACCACCGATTCGGCGGTGCGTATCACGCATTTGCCCACCAACATCGTCGTCCAGTGCCAGAATCAGCGCTCGCAGCACAAGAACAAGGCCGAGGCGATGAAGCAGCTCAAGGCCCGCCTCTATGAAGAGGAGTTGCGCAAGCGGGAGGAGGAGGCGAACGCCACCAATGCCAGTAAGACCGACATTGGCTGGGGCCACCAGATCCGCTCCTATGTCCTTCAGCCCTATCAGCTGGTGAAGGATCTGCGCACCGGCGCAACTTCGACCGCGCCTTCCGACGTGCTAGACGGCGATCTCGACAAGTTCATGGCCGCCGCACTGTCGCAGCGGGTTACCGGTGAGACGGTCGAGGTGGAGGACGTCGATTGAATGGCCGCGCGCTAGCGCTGATTCTCTTGCTGGCCGGGTGCGCCAAGGCGCCGGACGAACCGCGCACTGCCGACGGCTTTCCACAGGCGGCGCGACCGGTCGCAAAGGTCGTGTCCGGCAGCTGGTCGAACGAACCCGATCGCGACCGGGCCGGAGAGGCGGTCGCGGTGATGCGCGCCGCAGGCGTCAAGCAGGGCATGACCGTCGCTGATATTGGCGCGGGCGAGGGTTATTATACGATCCGCCTGGCGGCGAAGGTCGGACCCAAGGGCCGCGTTCTGGCCGAGGATATCGTACCCTTGTTTCACGACCGTCTGGCCGACCGCGTCTATCGCGACCGGCTCGACAATGTATCGGTGAGGTTAGGCAAGCCCGTCGATCCGCAACTGCCCCCGGGCAGCTTCGACCGCATCTTCATGGTGCATATGTACCACGAGATCGACGAGCCCTTCGAATTCCTCTGGAACCTGCGTCCCGCGCTCGCGCCCGATGGGCTGGTCGTGGTGGTCGACGCGAATCGCCCGACCCAGGAGCACGGTACTCCTCCCGCTTTGCTCGACTGCGAATTCGGTCGGGTCGGCTATAAGCTCGTCCAGCGCACGCAGATGCCCCAGGCGGGCGGCTATCTCGCTTTGTTCAAGGCCGAGGGCCCCCGTCCCGAGCCGCACAACATGCACGCCTGCAAGGGCTGACGGCGGAAAACGCCCCGGCCGGAAGGCCGGGGCACCCGTCTTATTTGCCGGTAAGGTCGACGCCCAGATAGGTGGCCGGACGATTGCCGCGCTGCACCAGCAACAGCACCGTCTTGAAGCCGTCCTTCTTGGCGGCCGCGACCGCAGCGGCTGCGTCGGCGACATTGCTCACCTGGCTACGGCCGATCGCCAGGATCACGTCGCGCGGCTGCAGGCCCTTGGCGGCGGCGTCGCTCGAATCATCGACCCCGGTGACGACCACGCCATGCGTGGCGGGTGGCAGGCCCAGCTGCTGGTCGAGCTGCGGCGTTAACGTCTGGAGCGACAGTCCGAGCGAGCTGCGGAGGCTGCTGCTCGGCGCATTCGGGCCGCTATTGCCCGTCCCACCGTCATCCTTGTCGTCCTGATCCGCACCGGCGAGTTGATCCTCCGAGGGACGTTCGGCGAGCGTCGCGGTCAGCGTCATCGGCTTGAGATTGCGGATGACGTCGAGCGTAACCTTCGAGCCGACCGGCAGGCCGGCCACCATGTAGGACAGCGTATTATCCGGGGTGACGTCCTTGCCGTTGACCTTGACGATCACGTCGCCCTGCTGGACGCCCGCGCGCGCTGCCGGCTGGCCCGGTTCGACATGCGCGACGATCTCGCCGCGATCCTTGGGCAGCTTGAGGCCCTGGGCGATATCGTCCGTCATCGGCTGAATCTGGACGCCCAGATAACCGCGATGGACGCGCTCGCCCTTCATCAACTGCATCACTACCGGCTTGGCTTCCTCCGCTGGGATAGCAAAGCCGATGCCGACATTGCCACCCGAAGGGGAATAGATAGCGGTGTTGATGCCGACGACATTACCATTGAGATCGAACATCGGGCCGCCCGAATTGCCCTGGTTGATCGCCGCATCGGTCTGGATGTAGCGGTCATAGGGCCCGGAGCCGATCGCGCGATGGATCGCCGAGACGATGCCAGCGGTGACCGTGCCACCCAGCGCGAAGGGGTTGCCGATCGCGATCACCCAGTCGCCGACCCGCGTCTTGGTCGAATCGCCGAACTCGACGAATGGCAGATTGCGCGCGTCGATCTTGAGCACGGCGAGGTCGGAGGCGGCGTCCTTGCCGACCACGGTGGCCTTATATTCCTTACGATCAGGCAAGGTGACGGTGATCGACGAGATGGTGACCTTGCCCTGATCGGTCGGCACGCCTGAGATAACGTGATTGTTGGTGACGATATAGCCGTCGGCCGAGACGATGAAGCCGGAGCCCAGTGAGACTGCGCTGCGCGTCTCCTGCTTACCGCTATTGTCGCCGCCGCCATTGTCGTCCCCGCCGGGGATGCCGTTGAAGCGGCGGAAGAAATCCTCGAGCGGATTGGCCTGGCGGGTGAACTGCACCTTCTGCGTGGTCGAGATATTGACCACCGCCGGGGCAAGCTTGGCGGTAAGGTCTGCGAAGCTCATCGGCGCGCCGCGCGGCGCGACCGCGGCCATTTGCGAAGGAGCGTTCTGGGCGACCTGTGCGCCCAGCGGCGACTGGGTCACCACGGTCGCGGCAGCCCCACCCAGAAGCATCGCGGCGGTTACGGCATAAGCATAGCGCACTGTATAACTCTCCTGAGATTTTCAGGGGGCGCAAAATACTGCTGCGCGCCCGGGATCCGGAACGGATTACAAACTGTGTCGTCCCCTGGCTGAATGCAATTTGAATGGCACGAGCGGCCTTATTGACCCGGTTTCCGTCCCATGAACTGCCTCAGATAATCGTTATCGGGCGACAACAGGATCGTCGCAGACCCGCGCGCCGAATTATCGCTGGTACCGAAGGTGGTATCATAGGACTTCATCGCCCGGTAGAAGTCGTAGAAAGCCGGGTCCTTGCCGAAACTATCGGCGTAGGTTTTGGCTGCCTGCGCGTCCGCTTCGCCCATGATCACCTGCGCCTGGCGCCGGCCTTCGGCCAAGATCGTCATAGCCTGCTGCTGGCGCGCACTCTTCATCCGGTTAAACGCGCTCTCGAGCGGCGAGCCGTCGGGGAGATCGGCGCGCTTTATCCGCACATCGACAATTTCGACGCCATATTGGGAGGCGACCCGCTCCAGCCCTCGCTTGATGTTGGTCATCACCACGTCGCGCTCGGGGCTGAGCATCACCGCGAACGGCCGCTTGCCGAGTTCGTTGCGCAGCGCCGAGCCGAGGATCGGCTTCAACGCATCCGCGACATGCGTGTCGCTGCCGACGGTCGCGTACATACGCACGGGATTGACGACGCGATAACGGGCGAATGCGTCGACCTCGAGCCGATATTGATCGGTCGAGAGAACCCCTTGCTGTGGCATGTCGAGATCGAGCACGCGCTTGTCGACCCAGACCAGTTGCTCAACGAATGGGATCTTGGCGGCGAGGCCGGCTCCGGTGCGGCCGAAAGCTTCGCGCGCATCATAGACGTTGATGATCCGGACGGGCTGACCGAAGCGGATCACCACCGCCTGCTTCGTTTCGGGCACTACAACCAGCGCGCTCAGCGCCAGCGCCACGACCACCAATATCCCGCCCAGCCAGAGAAGCGGATTGCGCCGCACCAGATCGATCGCGCTCACTTGGACTGCTCCTGCGGCTGCGCGGGCTTGGCCGGCTGCATGACATAGGGCACCACGCCGCGCGGCTCGACGATCGTCTTGTCGGTCTTGGCCAATACCCTTTCCATCGTCTCATAATACATGCGCCGCCGCGTCACTTCGGGGGCGAGCTTGTATTGCGCATAGACGGCGTCGAAGGCGACCGCTTCGCCTTGCGCGCGCGTGATCTGCTGTGTCGCATAAGCGCGCGCCTGGTTGAGAATCGATTGCGCATTCTGCTGTGCGACCGACACCTGCTTGAAGGCTTCCATCACCTCGCTCGGCGGGCCTGCCTGCTTGATCGTGACACCCTGGATGACGACGCCCGCATGGTAGGAATCGAGCAATTCCTGCGCGCGTTGCGCCACCTCCTGCTGGATCTGGCTGCGCTGCGCGCCGATCGCCTGGTCGAGCGTGACGCGGGCGATCGCCTCGCGCATCGCGCTTTCGGCGACTTCCTTGATCGTGGTTTCGGGATCCTGCAGCTCGAACAGGAACAGCTCGGGATCGCGCTTCGACCAGCGCACCGAATATGCAAGGTCGATGATATTCTCGTCCCCGGTCAGGACTAGATTCTCGCCCGACGCGCCGTCGGCCCCGGTGTCGATGTCGGTCACATGGATATTGTCGACATCCACCTTGGTGACGCGATCGATCGGCGCCGGAAAGGTCCAGTTGAGCCCCGGCCCCAAGGTGCCGACATATTTGCCGAAGCGCGTTACCACGCCGCGCTCCTGCAATCCGATCGTGTGCGTGCTGGTCGTTGCGACCCACAGCAACAGGATCAGCAGGACCGCCCAGCGCCAAAGGGTGCCGATTTGACGTGCGCCGGGTTCTCCGCCGCCACCGCCCCCGCCGCCGAGGCGCGCGCGGCCGCGCTGGATCAGCGCGTCGAGCGCGGACGGGCCCGCACCCGGGCGCGGCTTGCCCCAGCTCTTCTTGTCGTCACCATCACTGCCGCCGGAACCGCCCCAGGGGCCGCCCTCGCTCAGCACCGTCCCCGGAGCATCGTCTCGCATGGCGGCCCTTATAATGGGCGCGGATCGGAAAAACAGTGCCCCCTGGCCACGAACCGCTTAAGGGCGCGCCATGATCGACAATAATGCGATTGCCGCGGCGCTGGAGAGCGTGCGCGACCCTGCGTCCGGCGAGGGACTTCATACGACCGGCCGCGCGCGTGCGCGCTGGGAAAGCGGAACCGTTGACGTTGTGATCGAGGTGGGCGGGATAGACCCCGCGCTGCGCGAGCGCCTCGAAAGCGACGTCCGCGCGGCAGTTTCCGCCATGCCTGGCGTCGCGCAGGTGCGCGTCCTGCTCACCGCCGAGCGCAAGCAGGGGCCAAGGCTGATCGCGGTCGCGAGCGGCAAGGGCGGGGTCGGCAAATCGACTGTCGCGGCCAACCTCGCGATCGCGCTCGCGCAGAAGGGCCTGAAGGTCGGGCTGGTCGACGCGGATATTTACGGCCCGTCCCAGCCGCGTCTGCTCGACGCGCAGATCAAGCCCGAGGCGCATGACGGCAAACTCGTACCGGTGGCAACAAGGTCGGGCGTGCGCGTCCTCTCGCTCGGCCAGTTGGTGAAGCCCGGTCAGGCGGTGGCATGGCGGGGCCCGATGGCCGGCAATGCGCTCAGCCAGCTGGTCGATGCACATTGGGACGACGCCGAGGTGCTGATCGTCGATATGCCGCCGGGTACGGGCGATGTGCAATTGTCGATGATCCAGAAGCACAAGCCAGCCGGCGCGGTGATCGTCTCGACCCCGCAGGACCTTGCCCTGATCGACGCCGAACGCGCGATCGACCTGTTCAACAAGGCCGGCGTGCCGATCATCGGCCTGATCGAGAATATGGCGGGCTATGCCTGCCCCAAATGCGGCGAGATCTCCGATCCGTTCGGCCAGGGCGGGGCGGAAGCCGAAGCGACTAGACTGGGCCTGCCTTTCCTAGGCCGCATCCCGCTCGCGATCGAGATACGGCGCGCGTCGGACGCAGGCACACCCGACCCGGCGCCGTTCATGGCCATTGCCGAGGCGGTTGCGGCGCGGCTGAACCGTTAGTCCGTCCGGCGGTTATAGTCTCATGCCGCTGACAGCCCCCGAGGACATTGCTCAACTCCTTCGCGAAACACGCACGATCGCGCTGGTCGGCGCGTCCGATCGGCCCGATCGGCCGAGCTACACCGTCATGCGCGTGCTGCAGGACTGGGGCTATCGTGTGCTGCCCGTGAATCCGCAGATTACGGGCGAGCATGTCCATGGCGAATATGTCTGGCGCGAGCTGGCCCAGATCGGGGAGCCGATCGACATGGTCGACATCTTCCGGCGGCCGATGGCGGCGGGCGAGGTCGTGGACGAGGCGATTGCGGCAGGCGCCAAGTCGGTCTGGCTGCAGGTCGGCGTGATCAACGAGGAAGCTGCCGCGCGCGCCGAGGCCGCCGGGCTGAAGGTGGTAATGGACCGCTGCCCTGCGATCGATCTGCCGAGACTGGGCATTCCGCGCCGCACTGCACGATAACGCAATATAGCCCGACCGAAGGGGCAGACGCCGGAACGTCAGAAATGAACTAGATGATTGCTGCGGCGCAGCAAACCGAAACTCCTGACTTCCAAGATCGGGTCTCTGCCCGGTCCTGCACGTGGGAGGGATGCTAGCGGGGCATGATGCTCGCAGCGGCGGCACGCTCGGCCAGCCGGGCGACAGCAGCGGTATGGATCGCCGGCGCGCTCGCCATCACGCCGAACGTCTCGGCGGGGTCGCTATTGTAGCGGATCGGGAGGCCGAGGGCGTCGGTCACCACCGCGCCGGCTTGTTCGGCGATCAGGGCGGCCGCCGCGATATCCCATTCATTGCCCCAGCGCAGCGAGGCGCACAGGTCCGCCTCGTCGGCGGCAATCATCGCGATCCGGAGTGCGATCGAATTGGCGCGCGGCACCGCGATCAAGTCTTCATCGATCTTGGGCAAGGTGTCGGCAGGCACGCGCGATCCCGGCAGATCGAGCCGCATCGAGGCGCGCAACGGCACCCCGTTGCGCGTTGCACCCCGGCCCGCGACGCCGCGCCAATGTTCACCCCGCGCCGGCGCATCGAGGACGCCGACGATGGGCACCTGATCCTCGACCAAAGCGACCGACACGCACCAGCCCGATCGCCCGCGCAGATAGTCGCGCGTCCCATCGATCGGATCGACGACCCAAACACGCTTACTGCCAAGCCGCGCGACCGTGTCGGCGGTCTCCTCGGATAGCCAGGCCGCCGATGGGTCAATCGCCTTCAAACGCTGCTTGAGCAATTCGTCGACCGCCAGATCGACATCGCAGACCGGGCTGCCCGCCGCTTTCTCCCAGCGCCGGAAATCGGTTTCCCAGCTGTCGAGCGCGAGCTTGCCCGCTTCCGCCGCCGCCGCGGCAATCGCCTCTACCAGATCGTCAGGCACCGGCGACCATCATGCCGTCGATGCGCAACGTCGGCACATCCATGGCGCGGCGAAATACAAGGTCGTCGGCAGGCACGAGTGCGAGGAACATATCGCTTAGATTGCCCGCGATCGTGATCTCGGCGACGGCCTCGGTCAGGTGCCCGTCGCGGATCACGAAGCCCGAGGCACCGCGGCTATAATCGCCGGTAATGCCGTTCACGCCGTGGCCGATCAATTCGGTCACGAACACGCCGAGCTTGATATCGCTCATCAGCTCAGCGACCGACAGCCTGCCCGCTTCCATGAAGAAATTGGACGTACCCGCGCCGGGCGCGCCGCTGCCGCCGCGTGCGGCATGGCCGGTCGGTGCTTCGCCCAATTGTCGCGCGGAGGCACTGTCGAGCAGCCAGGTCTGCAGCACACCGTCGGCAACGACGTTGACGGGCATGGTTGTGAGTCCTTCGCCATCGAACGCACGGCTCCGCAGCCCGCGGAGGCGGTGCGGATCGTCGCGAATCGTGATGCCTGATGCGAAGATGCGCTCGCCGCGCTTGCCCAGCAGGAAGCTGGTTTTTCGGGCGATCGACGATCCGGTGATCGCACCGGCAAGATGGCCGATCAGGCTCGACCCCACACGCGGATCGAACAGGATCGGCATCGCGCCCGAGGTCAGCTTGCCCGGATTGAGCCGATCGACCGCGCGCTTGCCGGCGCGCGCACCAATCTCCGCGGCGGCTTCGAGGTCGGACAAATGGCGCGCGGAATGATAGGCATAATCGCGCTGCATGCCCGCGCCTTCGCCCGCGATCACGCTCGCCGAGCAGCCATAGCCGGAGCTGACCGAAGCGCGTGCGAAGCCCGTCGACGTGGCGAGCGCCATCAGCGTGCGCCCGGCGCTCGCGCCGGCGCCTTCGCTATTGGTGACGCCCTTCACTGCGCGGGCCGCATCCTCGGCGGCGAGCGCACGTTCCTTGAGGCTTGCAGGCGAGGGGTCCTGGCCATCGTCGGCGTCGATCTCGACCGCCTCGCCGGTCAGCAGCCGGTCAGCCGGCGCCAGGCCCGCATATTCGTCCTCAGGTGCCTCGCGCGCCATCGCCGCAGCCCGGTCGACCAGGGCCGCGAGCGCATCCCTTGACAGATCGGACGAAGAAACGCTCGCCGAGCGTTTGCCGACGAACAGCCTGAGCCCGATTTCTTCGCCGTCGGAGCGGCCGACATCCTCAAGCGCGCCAAGGCGGACCTGCACCTCGGTCGATTCATTGCGGTGGTAAACGGCATCGGCAGCGTCGGCGCCCGCGCGCTTGGCGGCGGCGACTAGATCGGCGACTTTGTTCTGGGCTTCGGAGACGGAGAGCATCGGCAAGCCCTTAGGAGCGATGATCCGCAAACGGAAGCGGCTCATCCTCCCCATTGTTCGCATCGAATGCCTCGCGCGCGGCACGGAGCGCATCGTAATTCGCTTCGGCCCACTGGCCGAGCGCGATCACGTGCGTGCAGAGCGAATTGCCCAGGTCGGTCAGCGCATATTCCACCTTCGGCGGGATGGTCGGGAATATCTTACGGCTGACCAGGCCTTCGCGCTCCAGCCCGCGAAGGTTCAGCGTCAGCATGCGCTGCGATATGCCCTCCACCATGCGTTTCAGTTCGTTGAAGCGCAGCGGCCCACGCGCGAGCATCATCACGATCAAAATGCTCCATTTGTCGCCGATCCTCTGGAGGATCGGCGCGATGCTGCGGCAGCGTATATGCTGCGGCCCCAGCGGCTCGCTGGGCCAATCGGGCAAGGGCACATCGATGTGCTCGGGTGACAAAATAGTGCCTCCTTGTGGGCCCAAAATACTGGTTACATATAGTGCCCCGGTAACAAACTGATACCGGAAAGGCTTCCAATATGAAACTGCTTCACCTGGATTCAAGCATCACCGGGGACGGTTCGGTCAGCCGCCAGCTTTCCGCCGCCATCGTCGCCCGGCTGCGCGCCGCCGACCCGGCGGTGGAGGTCAGCTATCGCGACCTCGTCGCCGAGCCGATCGCGCATCTGACGCTCGGCCACCTTCCGGCCGCCTCGCCCGAGAGTCGTGCGCTTCTGGACCAGTTTCTGGCCAGCGAGACGATCGTGATCGGTGTGCCGATGTACAATTTCACGTTGCCCAGCCAGCTCAAGGCCTGGATCGACCGGATCCTGGTTTCCGGCGAGACCTTCGCTTACGGCCCCGATGGCCCCGAGGGACTGGCCGGCGGTCGCCGCGTTATCGTCGCGCTATCGCGTGGCGGACTCTATGGCGAGGGTTCCGCCGGTGCGGCGCTCGAACATGCCGAAACCTATCTGAGGTCGGTGTTCGGCTTCATCGGCATCACGCCCGAGTTCGTCGTGGCGGAGGGGGTTAATTATGGGCCCGACGCTCGCTCCCAGGCGATCGATGGCGCGACCGGCGTGATCGAGCGACTGGCCGCCTGAAAGGTCCGTCCGGAAGCCGGATTGCTTCGCTCCGCTCGCAATGACGCTTCGGCTTGACGATCGTCGTTGCGAGCCGCGTCGCGGCGCAACAATGGAGTGCCCAGGTCTAACGCGCACTCCCAACCACCAGGCACGCGAGGAACATCAGCAGCCCTGCGAAGCGGTTGGAGCGGAAGCGCATCAGCGCATCCTTGCCATCGTCGCGCTTGAGGGCTGCGACCTGCCACAGCAAATGAAACGCGACCGGAAGCAACGCCGCCAGAGCCAGCGCGTCCGGGCGCACGCGCCAGATCGCCACGCTCCACAGCACCAACGCGGCCGCGTAGAAAAGGCTGATCCCCATTCGCGCATGCGCGCCCAGCGCGCGCGCCGAGGATTTGACGCCGGCCAGCGCGTCGTCTTCCACGTCCTGCAGCGCATAGATCGTGTCATAGCCGATTACCCAGCAGATCGAGCCGGCGTAGAGCCAGAACATCGTCGGATCGATCCTACCGGCTGCCGCGGGCCAGCCAACCAGGCAGGCCCAGGAAAAGACGATGCCAAGCCACGCCTGCGGCCACCAAGTGATCCGTTTCATGAAGGGGTAGGCCGCGACCGGCGCGAGGCTCGCCAACGCGACCAGTGCCGCGGTCGGGTTAAGTTGTATCAGCACCACCAGGCCGACCAGGCAGAGCCCGACCAGCCAAGCCCATGCGAGCGTCAGCGAGACCCGCCCGCTCGCCACGGGCCGTTCGCGCGTGCGGGCGACCTTGCGATCGAGATCGCGGTCGACGATGTCATTGAAGACGCAGCCCGCGCCCCGCATCGCGGTTGCGCCAAGCAGAAACCACAACAGCAAATCCCAGCGCGCCAAGGCATTGCCGCTCAGCGCGATCGCCCAGGCACCCGGCCAATAAAGCAGCCACAGGCCGATCGGCCGATCGAAACGCGCAAGCTGGATCAGGTCGCGCGCGCGCTGCGGCAAATAAGAGAGTAGCCCGCGATGCTCGCTATCGGGAACGATGTCGGTCGGCGCGCTCACGCAGAAGCTCTGCCCCAATCGCGCGCCGCACGGAAGCCGTTGGCCTGATGCGCCGCGCAAAAAAGCGGGATCTGCTTGCCGGCGGCTAGGGCACGGCGCGTCGCCCGAAGCCACCGATTCGGATCGGAACCAGGTCCGCATTCTCCTCCGGTAGCCCGCGCGCCGAAGCTACAGCCTTGCGGCGTGAGACTATTGCGTCTCCATACTCAGATCAGAGCTAGGTCCAAAATGGCATATTTTTGCCTGTCTCTACGTAATACCCCTAGATGTTCTATCCGAAACAACGTGAGATATTTCGATTAATACTCAGACAGCGTGGAGTAAGAGTTTGTGCAGCGTTACACTTTATTTACGCTCAGAGGCGGCCGCTGGAAAGGCCGTTTTCCTGTATCTGCCGATTGCGATGTCACGGCGACCGAAGCCGCCTGGCGACTGGCCGACGAATCTTACTGTGAATTATGGAGCGGCGATCGGCTCGTGGCCTTCATCCAACGAAAAGGAGCGGCCTCGACCGGATGAGCGGACGGGAACGCGATTGATCCGGCTTCCTGCGCGTGACGAAGTCCGGCGCAGGCCGTAGAGCAGTAACGATGCCCGCCACCCCCGCCTGGCCGCCTGCAAGCACTCCACGCCTGTTCGTCGACCAGCCGCTCGCCGATGGGCTGACGCTCACGCTCGACGGCGCGCAGGCCAATTATCTCGGCAACGTTATGCGGCTGAAGGCAGGGGATCCGGTTCGGTTGTTCGATAATCGCGCGGGCGAGTGGGTTGCCGAGATCGCCGAAGCGGGCAAGCGCAGTGTGACGCTCCACCTCACCGCCAAATTGCGGGCGCGCGAGGACGTGCCCGATCTGTGGCTACTGTTCGCGCCGGTCAAAAAAGGGCCGATCGATTGGCTGGTCGAAAAGGCGACCGAATTGGGTGCGGCGCGGCTCCAGCCGGTCATCACCCAACGCACGATCGTCGACCGCCTCAATCTCGATCGGCTGCGTGCCAACACCATCGAGGCGGCGGAGCAATGCGACCGGACCGCGCTGCCCGAACTGCGCGAGCCGGTGAAGCTGCCTTCGCTGCTTAAGAGCTGGGAGGAGGGCCGCGCCCTGCTTTTCGCGGACGAGACCGGCGGACTGCCGATCGCGGAGATCGCGCGACCCGGCCCCACCGCGATCCTGATTGGGCCGGAAGGCGGTTTTACACCGGAAGAGCGCGCCATGATCCGCGCCACGCCCGGTGCGACCGGCATTTCGCTCGGCCCACGCATATTGCGCGCCGAGACTGCCGCCGCGGCTGCAATTTCTGCATGGATGAGCGTAGTGGGAGACTGGCGCTAACCGATCGGTACGTATATGTGCGCCCGCGATGACGACACGCACGGCGGAGGCCGGACCCGATCCGCTGATTGAAAGCCGCGCCGATCTTACGGCGGTTTTTGCGCATGGCGAGAAGCCCAAGCAGCAATGGCGCATCGGCACCGAGCATGAAAAGTTCGTCTATGCGCTCGGCGATAATCACGCCCCGTCTTATGACGAGAAGGGCGGCATCAAAGCGCTGCTGAACGGCCTCACCAAATTCGGCTGGGCACCGGTCTATGAGGGCGACAAGGTGATCGCGCTTTCGGGCCCTGACGGTGCGGTCAGCCTGGAGCCCGCGGGCCAGTTCGAGCTTTCGGGCGCGCCGCTCGACAATCTGCACGAAACATGTGCGGAGACCGGCCGGCATTTGAAGCAGGTCAAGGAAATCGGTGACGCGCTGGGGATCGGCTTCCTCGGCCTCGGTTTCTGGCCTGACAAGACGCGCGCAGAACTGCCGATCATGCCCAAAGGTCGATACGCGATCATGCTGCGCCACATGCCGCGCGTCGGCAGCCTCGGGCTCGACATGATGCTGCGTACCTGCACCATCCAGACCAACCTCGATTATTCGAGCGAGGCGGACATGGTGCAGAAATTCCGCGTCAGCCTGGCGCTGCAGCCGCTTGCGACCGCGTTGTTCGCGAATTCGCCTTTCACCGAAGGCAAGCCCAACGGCTACCTCTCCTATCGGAGCCATATCTGGACCGATACCGATCCGGCGCGCACCGGTATGCTGCCGTTCGTGTTCGAGGACGGCTTCGGATACGATCGCTACGCCGAATATATGCTCGACGTGCCGATGTACTTCGCCTTCCGAAATGGCGGCTATGTCGATGCAGCGGGCTTATCTTTCCGCGACTTCCTTGACGGGCGGCTGCCGGTCCTGCCGGGCGAGCGCCCGCGCATCGCCGATTGGAACGACCATCTTTCGACCGCCTTCCCCGAGGTAAGGCTGAAAAGCTTCCTGGAGATGCGCGGCGCGGATGGCGGCCCATGGAACAAGATTTGCGCGTTGCCGGCTTTCTGGGTCGGCTTGCTCTACGATCAGGTTGCGCTCGATGCCGCGTGGGACGAAGTAAAACGTTGGTCGATCGGGGAGCATCAACGCATCCGGGATGAAGTGCCGCGGCTGGGCCTCGCGACGCGTACGCCGGATGGCCGTAGCTTCCAGGATCTGGCGGCGCGCATCCTGGACATCGCGCATCGCGGGCTCGCTGCACGTCAGCGGCTCAATGCGGCGGGCGACGACGAGACCGGGTTTCTGGATCCGCTGCGTGAGATCGTCGCCAGCGGCAAGGTACCGGCGCAGCGCTTGCTCGATTCGTATCACGGCGAATGGGGCGGCGATATTGCGCGCATCTATGACGCGATGAGCTTCTGATCCTGCTCGGCCGGCGCGCCTTTGTCGCCGGCTCGGTGGCTCTGGCCGGGTTGCCGGCCCTCGCGGCCAACTCGCAGCCACCCAAGGTCGGGGCGATCCGCTGGCCCGGGCCGGGGCATGATCTTCACGGTTTCATGGCGATCCCGGCCAAAGCGCATGGCCGTCAGCCGGCGGTGCTGGTGCTCCCCGACAGCGACGGCGCCGACAAGTTCGCACTCAGCCTTACGGACTGGCTCGCGCTGGCGGGTTTCGTAGCCTGCATTCCCAGGACGCTCGCGTCTCTCGACGATGCGTTGGCGACCGTACGCTGGCTCGCCACCAACCGATATGCGACCGGCAAGGTCGCGGCGATCGGATTGGGCCGCGGCGGGGAAATGATCGACCGCATCGCCGCGTCTCCGCAAGCTTTGCTCGCAGCGGGCGTAACCTTCGGCGCATCCGGCGCCGAAGCGGGGCGGGTTCCTTTGCTTCGGTTCGAGCCCATAAACGCGCTGAATAGCGACGCGTATGATCATGCCTGGCAACAGATCCTGGCCTTTCTCAAGGAGCAACTCGTATGAGCGCGGACCTGATCCTTTATTCCAATCCCATGTCGCGCGGGCGCATCGCGCGCTGGATGCTGGAAGAAGTCGGGCAACCTTATACGGTCCATCACATGGACTTCGCCGCGCTCAAGGATGACGCTTATCTCGCGATCAATCCGATGGGGAAGGTGCCTGCACTGAAGCATGGCGATGCGCTGGTTACCGAATGCGCCGCAATCTGTGCCTATCTCGCCGCGGCCTATCCCGGAGCCGGTCTGGAGCCCGATTGCGGCACAGCGGCTTATGCCGATTATCTGCGCTGGCTTTTCTTCGCCGCCGGCCCGGTCGAGGCGGCGGTCACCGCTAAGGCGCTGGGGCTGCTAGCCCCGCCGGAGCGCGCGCGGATGGCGGGATATGGCACGTTTGAGAACGTGATGGATGCGCTGGAACAGGCGGTCAGCGGCAAAACCTATATCGCCGGCGACAGATTCAGCGCGGCCGATGTCTATGTCGGGTCGCAAATCGGCTGGGGCCTGCAATTCAAATCGATCGAGGACCGCCCCGCCTTCCAGGCTTATTGGGCGGGGCTCGCGGATCGGCCCGCCCACAAGCGCGCCACCGACCTCGACAATGCCGCAATGCCCGAGCAGTAGATCAGGAGGTCTTTCGCCACCGCATCGTCAGCAGGAAGATGCGCGGCCCTTCGATCAGATAGCGCCGCCACAACCGGCCTGGCTCGGACAATAGCCGGTGCAGCCATTCGAGGCTCGCTTTCTGCATCCAGAGCGGCGCGCGCGCCTTGCGGCCGGTCAGGAAGTCGAGCGAGGCGCCGATGCACAGGCCGACGCCGACCGCCCCGCCTGCCTGCGCGACACGCAGCGCCAATATCTCCTGCTGCGGCATCGCCACCGCCAATAACGTGAAGCGTGCGCGCGCATCGCGCACGAAGGCTTCGGCATCGCGCATCGCGTCGGGCTTCTTCAGCATTCCCATCGGCGGCACATGCTGCAGGATGTCGAGATCGGGCCGGAGCGCACGCAGGTCGCCCAGCATCGCCGCATCGCCTCCGATCAGGCAAAGCCGGTCTCCCGCCCGCGCGATCTGCGTCACGAGGTGCGCGGTGAGGTCGCTGCCTGGCACCACCGGCAGCTCGATCCCGCGCATCCGCGCCAGCTTGGCGACAATGCGGCTGTCGCACAGGCGCAGCGCGGCCCCGGCATAGGCCTTGCGAATCTCGGCCTCGGCCGGGGCGGCGTCGAGCTTCACGACATGATCGACGTTGGGCGTGATGACGAAACCGAAAGGCGCATCGGCGGGCCGTTCGGCGAGCCAGGCCTCGGTTGCAGCAATGTCGAGCGCGTCGAACGCAATGCCCAGGAATTCGATCTGCGGGTGAGTCATCGTGCTTGCCCTGCCACAAAAAAAGGCCCCGCCGAAGCGGGGCCTTCCTTTTCGTTCTTGTCGCGTCGCTTAGCGGCGGTCGCCGAACAGGCGCAGCAGGAACAGGAACATGTTGATGAAATCGAGGTAGAGCGTCAGCGCGCCCATCACCACTGACTTACGGGCGAGGGCAGTGCCACCGACCGCGAAATACATGCTCTTGATCCGCTGCGTGTCATAGGCGGTGAGACCTGCGAACAGCAGCACGCCCAGCACGCTGATCACCAGACCGAGCGGACCCGACTGGAGAAATATGTTGAGCAGGCTCGCGATAAGGATACCGACCACGCCCATGATCAGGAAGCTGCCGAAGCCCGACAGATCCTTCTTGGTGGTGTAGCCCCACAGGCTGAGGCCCGCGAAGGCGCCAGCGGTTGCGAAGAAGGTATTTGCCACCGACGAACCGGTATAGACCAGCAGAACGGTCGAGAGCGACAGCCCCATCAGCGCGGCGTAGGCCCAGAACAGGCCCTGCGCGGCCACGTCGCTGATGCGGTTGATGCCGAAGCTGAGCGCGAACACCACGCCGAGCGGCGCCAGCATCACGATCCAGCCGAGGCCGGATGCATGGCCGTCAGCCCTGAACAGGAGGCTGACATAGCCGCTGTTTACGAACAGCAGGGCGACGATGCCGGTCAGCAGCACGCCCGATGCCATGTAATTATAAACCGAAAGCATATAGGACCTGAGACCCGCATCATGGGACGCGGCCCGCGTGCCGACCGAAGCGGTCGCAGCGCCATTCGTCCAGGGGTCGGACCAGTTTGCCATCTCAAAATAGCTCCTCATGCGCCACATCGGCGCGGGCTGAATATCGTAGGGCTTGATGGGCTTTTCAAGCGAAAGCGATCGCGACCTGTCGCAGACGGTTCTAAACCCTTATTATGCACCGCCTGTTTGTCGCCCTGAGACCGCCCAAAGAGATGCGCACGACCCTGCTCGCGTTGATGGGCGGCATACCCGGCGCGCGCTGGCAGGACGATGACCAGCTCCACCTCACGCTGAGCTTCATCGGCGAGGTCGATCGCCCCGAGGCGGACGATATCGCCGGCGCCTTGGCGGCAGTGGACGGTCCACGGCCGACGATCGCGCTGAAGGGCGCAGGCAGCTTCGACCACAAGGGCCATATCCACAGCATCTGGGCGGGAATTGCGCCCGACGCAGGGCTCAAGCAGCTCCATGACCGCGTCAACCGGGCCCTGCTGGTCGCGGGCGCGCGGCCCGAACAGCGCGCCTTCAAGCCGCATATCACGCTCGCCAGGCTCGGCCGCGAGGCCGGCCCGGTCGCGCCCTTCCTTGCGGGCATATCCGGGCTTGCGAGCCCACCCGTCACGCTGGACGCATTCCTCCTGTTCGAAAGCCGACTTGGCCACGAAGGCCCCAGCTATGAGGCGGTCGGGCGCTACCCGCTGAGCTGACTTTCCCGACTTTTTTATCGTCCTGCCGGTCAGGGGATGATTCCCGGCTTTCGCCGGGTGACGACCTCAAACAGTGACTCCAAAAGAAAAGGGGCCGGCCATTGCTGGCCGACCCCAATTGCTTGCCGTGAGGCTCGCCTTACTGACCCGAATTCGGACCGAAGGTGATCTCCACGCGGCGGTTCTGCGGCTCGCGCACACCGTCGGCGGTCTGCACGAGAAGCTTGGTCTCG
>Ga0207667_10000165_pt1 | contig 97538 bp, 113 predicted proteins | sample KBSCornC52_FD_184301 | JGI IMG/M metagenome (GOLD analysis project Ga0207667, IMG submission 184301) | Corn rhizosphere microbial communities from Kellogg Biological Station, Michigan, USA - KBS Corn C5-2 (SPAdes) (version 2) | ecosystem: Host-associated > Plants > Roots > Rhizosphere > Soil ... | reverse complement strand
CTCAATAGCAAGAAGGCGAGTATTAAGATTTTCCTTCATTTCCTTCATAATCTCGTTCTTCATTTGCGTCACTGTTCCTTGTGTTTGTCCATCGGCAGAATACTCCGGAACATACGTGGTCGTATTCGTAGCCATGAAGAATTCGTGCGTGAAGATGCTACTTTCACACTTGGCAAATCCTTCTTTCATGTACGTCTTTTTGATTGCGTCCTTCGTTTCCTTCGTCTTCGTGTAGAAGAATTCATTCGCAATGAAACAACGTTCCAGAGCAGATTGCATTTCGCGATTGCTTCCGAGCAAATTGATGTTGATAACGTTACAACCCAGAGCAGCAATTCTACGAGAAAGCAAGTTCATAGAAATATGTTGCGTATGCGAAGACAAGTTATTTTTCTGGTTTTCATCGAATTTGTATTCGTAAATCTTCTTCGTCTGAAGATCGTTAAAGATCACTTTGGTTCGCGTACTCTGTTTGTTATAACCGCTGTAGCTATTAAAGTTATTGTATCCTTTGCAAAGAATAGGTTGACGCGAAACAGCAGAGCGATTGCTGTTGCCGTATTGTTGCGCGACCATATCGTAGTATTCGCCGATGTATCCGCCCATTCCATCAGTAAGGTTGAAGAAGTGAACGATTTGCGCGCCACTCTTTTCCTTGAACTTCTTGATCAGATTCGGCATGACATACATCGCCTCAATCAGAGGCGTTCCCGAAAGTCCAAACTCGGGAATGTCCTCAAGAGGCATGCTTCTGCCAGCATCATCTTTCAGATACATTTTCTTCTTGGTGCCACCAGTGACACCACAAGAATAAGAAAGCAAATAACCAACAAGTTGGCGATACTTACGATCCTTAATCGAACTATCAATCAGGCGAATCATCGCAAAACGGCTGATTCCATGCAGAACGATATCGTTCACGTTTTCTTTGATGGTAAGAGCCTTGTTTTTGTGATGCACGTAACTAATAGCAGATTGATTGTCAACAAATCCGTAAACTTCGAACGGGATATTCAAACGATGGCAGAATTCCACAAGAATCAAAAGTTGAATCATAGTCTTGTGAAAGACACTACTCATCGAGCCAGACATATCAAGCAGCATAACGAAGGCGTGGCACTTACCTTCCTGCACTTGATCAACGCGGCGGAAGATATCTTCGTTGAATTTGTAAGAGTGAATCTTAGACAAATTCAAGTCTCCCATGCGAGTCGTGGTCGTTCTCTTGTGTTCGTCGGCAGCTTTACGAAGATCAAATTCCTTAATCAGGTAGTTGACAGAATGCAGATATTTCTGACGGAAATGCGTGTAAATTTCCAGTGCCTTTTCCTTTGCAGCAGCCGCAGGCATGCCGCCATAGCCAGGGTGCAGCATGAATTTTTCAAACAATTCGAAGACTTCCTGCGAGGAAATGACCACCTTCTTTTCATCAACAATCGGAAGATTGCAAATAATCACGTCTTGAAAGTTATTGACAGAAGTCAAATCTTCCATGGCTTGGTGGTATGCACGATCAGAGGCGTTAGCTCCGGGGCAATGTTTCTGAAATTCTTCGTCAGAAACAGGGCTATCCTTCAGATTCCGACCAAAGCCGTTAGAAGGCGAACCACCATCTTGATTGCTATTTTCTGACTCGTTTTCAGAATCGGAATCACCACTTTCGTCACCAGAGCCCGAAGAATTGCTCTCATCTTCGGATTCGGTATCACCCTCTCCATCTTGCGATCCAGATTTGCCTTCTTCATCGCCGCTACCATCATCACCGGAACCATCTCCAGTATCAGATTCTTCGTCAGCGTCAGAAGCCTCTTTCTTCGAAGATTGACCTTTCCCTTTTCCGTCTTTCTTTCCATTCTTTCCTTTTTTGCCGGAGGAAGAACCTTCTTCCCCATCATCGCCTTCAGAGTCGCTGTCAGAATCACCTTCGCCATCCGAACTATCGGAAGACGGAGATTTCTGTCCTTTTCCTTTTTGTCCTTTGCCCTTCTGTTGTTTGTTTTTGCCTTTTTCCTTGCCTTCGCCTTCACCATCTTGTTCTTGTTGTTTCTTTTGCTTTTGATATTGCGCCTTGTCATACTCCATGATTTCTTTCGCAAGCGCGCGAACTTCATCAAAAGTCTCAGCAAGAGAGACACGTTTCAGAATATCAAGTTCTTTGTCGTTCTTGAACGGAACATTCAGGTGACCCCAACGACCAAGCTTGAAATACAGATTGATTCGGTCGCCAAGGAAACGATCCTCAAGATTTTGTTTATCAAGCGGAAGTTCGCCCTTCAAGACGAAGAAGTTGCGATCCATGAGCGACTTGTACGCTTCAGTGAACGCATTCTTCAGACCCGGATAACGACGAAGTTGAAGTTTCTCGATACGAGCATCTTCAACAATGTTCAGATATTGACGGATCAAACCTTTATATACTTTGTTGTTTTCGTGGAATCCATCAAGCGGAGTTTCGAGCGCATGACCAGTTTCGTGAGCCACAAGCATGTCGTACATGTTGAGGTCAACGTTCTTCCAGTACGGAAGATACATCGTGCGCGTGGTCGTATCGAACATAGCAGTTTTGACGTTGCTATGAACGACAGAAATGTTTTCTCTCGCAAAGAGTTTTGCGAGCATCGTCTTTTCGACGGGGATTTCGTTAAGAGTGTGTTTTTGATCAGCCATTGATTTCACGCTGGATTGATAATTGATTTACAACGACATTATACAGGAGTCTAACCAGAAACGCAAGCCCCACGTAAATGTTTGATTTTACTGCGTATTTTTGTCATTCATGACTTTGACAAACAGAAGATTTACCGCATCTCTGCCGCATTGAGCAATCGCATCCCTCATCGTAATTTCGAGATGCCAGAGGGTTAGTTCCTTTTGTTCTTCTTCTGTTAACCGTTCGGCTTGTTCATCTAGACCTTGTTGATGCGCTAGCGCGGCATCTTCGATATCTTGTTGATCGAGAATGCGCTGGATTTCTTGTTCCTCATTCAGTTCCGCTTCAGTCCACATAAATACCTCCACATTGCAATTATCCCGACATTATATAGGAGTTTACCGCAAATGTCAATAAACTGGTAGATGTGCAATCAAGTTATTGACACCTAAGGGTTTTTCATGTACTATTGACAGACACATCTAAACTATGGAAGAACTATGTCTAAAACATTTGAAAGCGACGAGCAACTTCTAGAAAACATTCTGAGTGATTGGGAGAAAGATTCTGTTTTCGACACAACAATGCCGAATGACAACATAAAAAAGAATCAGGACAACCACACTAAGTATCTCAAAATTCTCGCAAGAAATAAGGTAAACTTGATTCGTGCAGAAGACGAATATAAGGATATGCGTGGCAAAAGAATTGCTTATTATGAAGGAACATTAACAAAAGCCGAATTAGACAAATTGGGTTGGACACCTTACTTGGGTAAGGCACCAAGAATCAGCGCACAACGGGAAGATATGTTAGCAACTGATCCTTTGTTAATGGAAATCCAGAAACGAAAGAAAATCTACGAAACGATAATAGAAGTGTGTGAATATATCATGAAAGAAATTAATTCACGACACTTCTCAGTAAAAGCCTACATCGATTGGGAAGTCAGGATTAGATCAGCGTGATATTGAAAATACACAAAAAAGACGAAGTTCACCTAATAATCGAATGCGAAGATAGTGTTGCAAAAGAACTATCTTCTTTCTTTACATTCAAAGTTCCGGGTGCAGAATTCTCTCCACAATACAGGAAAAAGTATTGGGATGGATTGATTCGTCTTTTTGATTTGCGAACACATCAAATCTACGTGGGTTTATTGCCATACATAAAAGCATTCGCGGACGAGCGCAAGTATAAATGTGAGTACGATCCGAACATAGAAATAAAGGCTGAGTTGTCTGCTCTAGAAGCAAAACAGTATATTGATTCGCTGCATATTCATTCTGGCGGAACAAAATTAGAGGTTCGTGATTATCAGTACGGATCATTCATGTTTGGCATTCGTGATAAACGAATGTTGCTATTGTCACCAACAGCGTCGGGGAAATCTCTGATCCTTTATTGCCTATTTAGATATTTGACTGAAGAAATGGGTTTCAAAAAGGGTTTGCTAGTGGTCCCAACAATATCACTGGTAGAACAAATGTACACAGATTTTCAGGATTATTCTACCGGAAATGGCTATGATGTATCGAAGACATGCCATAGAGTCTATCAGGGCAAACCTAAGGACGATCAGAGCAAGAAACTGATTATTTCGACATGGCAATCTCTAACGTCCGGCAAGAATCCTCCAGAGAAAGAATACTTCGAACAATTTGATTTTGTATTGGGTGACGAAGCTCATATATTTCAAGCAAAGAGCCTCACCCACATCATGACAAAAACTAAGAATGCATCCTATAGAATAGGATGTACGGGCACATTAAATGGAACTGCAACGCATAAATTGATCCTAGAAGGATTATTTGGCACAGTAAGAAATCTAGTTACGACGAAAAAACTAATGGATCGTGGTTTGATTGCTGATTTGACAATCAAATGCCTGTTTTTGACATATCCGTTGGAAACATCAAGGATGGTTCTGGATTCAAAATATGATGATGAATTCGAGTTTATCATTGCCCATAAGGCTAGAAACAGATTCATTAAGAATTTAGCTCTATCTCTTAAGGGAAATACATTGTTGCTGTTTGAATACGTAGAAAAACACGGCAACATTCTAAAGGAAATAATAGAAGAAGCACTAAAAGCAACACCTGAAAGAAAGTGTTTTTATGTCTACGGTGGCACCGAAGTAGAACAACGAGAAAGTATAAGAGCCATTGTCGATAAGGAAAAGGATGCAATCATAGTTGCATCATATGGAACATTCCAAATGGGGATAAATATCAGACACATCCACAACATCATATTAACATCACCCACTAAATCCAGAATCAGAGTTTTGCAATCAATCGGTCGTGGTTTGAGATTGGGTGAATTTAAGAACCACTGTACATTATTTGATCTGATTGATGATTTTTCGGTTGGGTCTGCCACAAATACAACGTTAGATCATTTTCAAGAACGATTTTCATTTTATATAGGTGAGAAGTTTGATTATAAATTCTACAACATTCAAATCAAGGGAGAGTCATATTAACCATGGATGAACAATTAAACCCAGTAGAGGTATCAGAACTACCAAAAATCAAGTTGATCAAGTTGGTTAATGGAGAATCTATTGTTGCAATGGTGGAATTAGGGAAGGGAGATTTTGAATCAGAGGTTACATTATACAATCCGTTCAAGATTGTTTATGGAGACCTTCAAGGATCACCAATGAAAGGTGTTAAAGTGCCATTTATGATTGAAGAATGGTTGCCATCTTCTATTGTTCAAGAACAAATGTGCGTCATTCTTCAGGATGACATTTTGACAATGGTAGACGTAAATGAAGGATTTCTGCGATCATACACAACTTCTGTTCTGAAGAAAGTTGGTATAGAAGAATTGATTAGAAAAGGTGAGTTGTTTGAAGGTGATAAAACCTTCAATGATATGCGAGAAACTGAGGAAGAAGAAGACGAGAGGAATGCAGAAGAATTTGGAGAACAACTAGCGGGGAAACTATCTAACTTCCGTAAGAAGTTTAACTAATATTTAGTAGACTCAAGGTAGGTTTTATTAACCTTTATCCAGGCACACAGAGATTTTATCGAAAGTCAAGACAAATGTCAGGCAAATGTGAAAGGGGCAAAATGAGTAGCAACAAGACAGGCAAACCCAAGGTGAACTATATTGATAACAAAGAATTCTTGAGGCAACTTTTGGATTACTTTGCAAAGTGCGACGAAGCTAAAAAGAATGACAAACCAGACCCGCCGATTCCAAGATATATCGGTGATTGTTTTCTAAAGATTGCCACAAACTTAAGCCGTGCGCCGAACTTTGCCCAATATAGCTACAAAGACGAAATGATCATGGATGGGGTAGAGAATGCATTGATGTATTTCAGAAACTTTGATCCAAAGAAATCAGAGAATCCATTTTCTTACTTCACTCAGATCGTATGGTATGCATTCGTGCGAAGAATAGAAAAGGAAAAGAAACAGTCATATATCAAATACAAGCTGACAGAACAACATGGCATAATGGAACATGAGATTCAGGAAGACAGAAACGAAGAAGGCAAAATGATGCCACAAGATGGTCTGTATGACAATATGGCAGAATACATTCATAATTTCGAAGAAAAAGTGGAAGAAAAACGAAACAAGCGCCGTAAAAAGAAAGCTGAACCACAAGAAGAATTGCCTGACAATGATATGGAATAGGAAGATAATATCATGCTATTGAATGTAAAACCGTTCATGCAACCAAATCCCCACAAAAATCCGGGTGGTGATTGTTTTGCCTGTTCCTTAAAAGTTGTAGTGGATTACCTCTACCCAGAAAAACCACTCAGTTTCGATGATGCATTTTCTTGTTTCGAAGATGAAACTGGCGGTTGTGGGATAGTCGATTGCGGTCGGAAAGGTAAAGGTAATAAATTTTTGTCGAATCATTGGTCAGGCTTTTATAGAGCATTACAAAATCTTCACGATCTTGACTATCGGTTGGATTGGGAAATTGATGTGATTCACCCAGAAGTAGATAAAGATAGGTGGTCATATTCTTTTGGTTGGCAGGTAAATGAAATGGAATGGCATCGTAGAGTTGACAACTGGTTAAGAGCCGGATGGATAATAGTGATAGAAATGTCATACGAGTCGATAGTAAATCTTCAACCAGAACGAAAAAATAAATATTTCGGAACAGATCATTTTGCAGTCGTAGATGGTCAACGAGAATTCTGGAAAGAACATCCTAGAAAAGAAGATGGTGCCTATACAGGTGCAAGTGGAAAACATGAAACGCATGTTGTTTGTTCAGGTAAAGGTCCATATTGGATAGATACTGGTGATTTACATCATTACCATGGAGTTAACGGCTTCTACGCAATCAGACGTGCAGTAGAAAGAATACATAGAGATTATAGCTGGAATACTGATCCAGATAACCAAGCGAAGATAATAGATTAAATTATGAAAATTGCCTTTCTAAACGATAATCACCAAGGCGCAAGACAGGAATCCCTTCACTTCAATTCATACTTCCTCAGATTTTTTGAGGAAGTTTTTTTTCCATACTGCGAAAAGAACAACATTGACCATGTGTTTCAATTAGGAGATTTCGTAGACCGTCGTAAATTCATGAACTACGTCATTGCACATTCATGGCGCAAGAAAGTTTTGGACAGATTTATTAACGTCGAATTCTTAGTGGGCAATCATGATGTTCCATACAGAAACACAAACACACCTAATGCAATCTCAGAACTAATCGAAGGCAGATACAATTTTCCGGTCTATACAAGCCCAATTGAAAAACAATATGATGGCTTGCTAATAGGCATTGTTCCGTGGATTAACTCTGGAAATTATCAGGAATGCGTTGACTTCCTTACAAACACGAAAGCAAAGGTTATATTCGGTCACTTCGAGATTTCTGGTTTCGAGATGGATCGTGGAAATGTCTGCTACACAGGTCTTGATCGCAAGTTATTTGAGAGATTCGACAAAGTAATCTCCGGCCACTTCCATACAAAATCCACTGACGGATCAATCTTTTATCTCGGAACTCAGTATGAAATCACATGGGCGGATTATAATGACCAAAAGGGCTTTCACGTCTTTGACACTGGCAGCCTTGAATTGGAATTCATTCCGAATCCATTGAAGATGTTTCATAAGGTTTGGTACGATGACACTACACAAGATTTGAATTGGTGGAGAGGTCAGAATCTAGCTCAATACAAAGATTCTTACTTGAAAGTCATTGTCACGAACAAGAACAATCCGTTCCTGTTTGATAGAGTGATTGACATGATTCATCGTGAGAACCCTGTAGAGATTATCATCTCTGAGGATTATGGCAATATTTACGAAGCCTCCGAAGAATTAGTCAATGAGGCTGAAGATACCCAAACGATTATATCTAAGTATATTGATGGATTAACGCTTCCAGAACATATTCTACCGGAACACATCAAGAAAATCTCCAGAGAATTATACACAGAAGCTTTGGGGCTTGAATTAACATGATGATGAAGAAATGTTGTGGTTGTAAGAAAAGGTTGAAATTAGATAAATTTTGGCGCCATAGCCAAAATCCCAATGGGGATTGGAAATATCAAACGAAATGTATTTCGTGCATGAAAGCTTATGCTAAAAATCTACCAAAGGGAACAATTAAAAAACGTAAGGCATTACAAGATTTAAAATTTATAGGCTTAACGGAAAACGACTATCTTTCTATGTATGAAAGCCAGAATGGATGTTGTTATATTTGCCATAAAACAATCGCAAATAAGTTTTACAGTAAAAAAGAAGATGGTGGCTATTCTCATATTGATCACGACCATAAAACAAACAAAATTAGAAAATTGTTGTGTTCTAATTGCAATACAGCCTTAGGACTTTTAAAGGATGATATTAATTTGTTTTATAAGTGTATAGATTATTTAAAAGAGCATCAACAACAATGATCAAATTTACTACAATCAGATGGAAGAATTTCCTGAGCACAGGATCAGCCTTCACTGAGATTAAACTAGACAAAACAGACAACACGCTAATCATAGGTGAGAACGGTGCTGGCAAGTCTACAATCTTGGATGCATTGTGCTATAACCTATTTGGCAAGCCATTCAGAAACATCAATCTTCCGACATTGGTCAATTCGATCAATGGATCGGATTTAGTAACTGAATCGGAGTTTGTCATCGGAACAAACAAATACAAAGTCATTCGTGGAATGAAGCCTGCTTTGTTTGAAATCTACAAGGATGGCAAGTTAATAGATCAGCCGGGCAAGATTGACTATCAGGAATATCTTGAGACATTCATTCTTCGCTGGAATAGAAAGACGTTCACGCAGGTTGTTGTTTTGGGCAATGCAAACTTTACACCATTCATGCAATTGAAGGCCGCTGATCGCAGAGCAATCATCGAGGATATTTTGGACATTCAGATATTCTCCACAATGAATAAGCTACTGAAATCTAGAATTGATGGAGTCGATCAAAAGATCGTTGAAAACAAGCATGAAGAACAATTGGTGAAAAAGGAATCTGATATCAAAGAAAAGCATCTAGCAGAACTTCAGAAAAACAAACAAAAGGAAATAGATGACATTGAAGAAAAGATCGAAGACACCAACGAACGGATCAAAAAATTACAAAAACTGGTCAAGATACAAGAATTAAAGGTAAAGAGTATGTTGGGGTCAGAAGACCTACAAGCCAAGCAAGGTTACGCGGACAAATTGAAAAAGTCCGAGGGATTTTTAGTTGGAATTGAATCAAACCTAAATAAGGCTAATACAGATATCAATTTCTGGATTTCCACCGAGACATGTCCTACATGCGATGCTAGCATCACTGAGGAAAAGAAACAGAAGAAACTAGATTATTTCGAACGTCGCCAGCAACAATATAAAAATGGTCTTAAAATGCTGGAAGACAAGATGAAGATGTTGCAAGTTAGCATCAAAGCAATCGAACAAAAAGAACGAGAGATTGCGGCATTGAATTCATCAAATTCATTGATGTTATCTGAGGTCGGAGTCCTGACCAAAGTCTTGCTTGATTATGAGAAAAAGAAGAATCAGCTAACAAAGGCAAAAGGTGATCTAGATGCTATCTCAACCGAATTAGCTGATCTACAGGAGAAATTAGTCCTGTTGGAAGAATCTAGGGAAGAATTGCTAAACTCAAAAGCACACTATGATATCGTTGGTCAATTACTAAAAGACAACGGAATCAAGTCTAGAATCATTAAACAATATCTACCGATCATCAATAAATTGGTGAATAAGTATCTTGCAGAACAAGACTTCTTTGTTAATTTTGAACTAGATGAAACATTCAAGGAAGTTATTAAATCTCGTTATAGGGATGAATTTTCCTACGAGAATTTTTCTGAGGGAGAGAAGCAGAAAATCGACATGAGTTTAATGCTCACATGGCGCGAAATCGCTAAATTGAAAAATAGCGTAGCGACCAACATACTGATACTCGATGAAATCTTCGATTCCTCTTTGGATGCACAGGGCGTAGAATATCTAACGAAACTTCTACACTCATTGGAGAAATGCAATTTGTTTGTGATATCGCATAGAGGTGATATCTTGCAGGACAAATTCAAGTCAGTAGTAAAATTTGAGCGCGTTGGTAACTATTCGAGGATTATATAAATGCAAACACCAGCAAATCAACAATCAGCAGTTCTAACACCCGAAGTAGAAGAAGATGAATTAGTCTTTACACCTTCGGCTGTAACCGAGGTCAAACCAAAACCAAAACTTTCATTGGTAGCAGATTTTCATCCTGTCTTGAAAGAAGTCTTGCCAGAATATGATTTCGGTTGTGAGTCATACGAAGATAGAAAAGCCTTTGCAGATGCAATGACAGATACAATGCGCGGAACAGGTGGTGTTGGTCTATCTGCATGTCAAGTTGGTTATAAGACAAGAATGTTTGTCATGGATAGAATCGATGTTGCAGCAGCAAAGAGAACAGAAACGTTGGTTTGCTACAACCCGAAGATCATTGAAGCTTCCGATGAAGTAACTGCAAAACGTGAGGGATGTTTATCCTTCCCGGGTCTTGCACTTCAGATCAAACGACCAAAATCAGTCAAGGTTCAATTCTATGATGAAGAAGAAAACGAAATCGTCCTAGAATTGACAGACATGGATGCCAAGGTTTTCCAGCACGAACTAGATCACTTGAATGGAATTCTATTCACAACGAAAGTCAAACGCGAAGTCTTGGATTGGGAACGTGGCAAACAAAGGAAGTTGTTGAAAAAATACAAGAAATTCTACAACGTCTTTGCCGGAAAATAACTGGTAAAGGTGATATAATTCGTTATGACTAAAAAATGGTTTTACGCGCGAAATGATCGCTTCCTAAACAACTTCGAGACTAATGTTTTCTTCGAGGAAGTTCTTGCAATGTCGGACTCTGAATTTAGAGTCTGGCTCAGGAAGACTATTGATCTTCTGTTGGAGTGTTGGGACAAATATGATACACCACCAGTCGTGGGCGTTAACGAAGACGATATAATCGAGCAATTCGATAAAATGTCTGGATTCAATTCTGATCTACTTTGGGATGTAGATGAATTGACCGGTGAGAGAAATGTAATCAGGAACAAATATTTTCTTGGTTCTGCGGTGAATCAATGGTTCCCGACGATGTACAAAGCACCAATCAGAACATCGATGAAGAAGCCCGGAGAATCAATCTATGACGCACTCGCAGACAAAACCAAATTCGAGTCGTTCTATAAATCCGCAATCAGAAACTTCAAACACGACTCTTTCTACCATTATTCTCAGTCCATTCAAAAGAGAGACAAGACAAGAAACTCCGCAGAGCAACCGCTTACTGACGATCCGGTTGAATGGGTCAAGGAATTCTACAGGAGCTACAGAAAGATAGGAGAATACGATTTTTGGTTGAATCCAATCAAGAATAAAGCATATTCTGGATTCAAGAAAGAACTGTTTGATGCAGAATATCTATGGCTGACAAAAGAACAACTGATGGGATTCTCATTGAGTTCTTCTTTTCAGTTTGATATCAATGCTCACTTTGCAGATACAAACGATTGGAATGTGTCCGATCTATTTGAAATAAGGTTCTTCAAAAAGCAACAGCGCATGTTCCCGCTCGGAATGAAAGTCTTTAGGATCGCATATGGTAAGCAAATTGCTGTCAATTTTCCACCGCTTATTGCAAAGGCTTTGTATGAAAAATACACAGATCATTTGGATAAGACACAAACGATCAATATCTACGACCCATCTGCGGGTTGGGCTGGAAGAATTTTGGGAGCAATGTCGGTCCGTGACGATAGAAAAATTCACTACATTGGAACTGATCCCAATACAGATCACAATACAACACCTGGTAGAACCAAATATCACGAGGTCGCTGACTTTTTTAATACAAAAACGAGCAGGGCGAACAAGTTTTTCACTCACCAGAACAGTTACGAAATCCATCAACATGGCTCTGAAGAAATTGGCAACGATCTAAATTTCCAAAAACACAAAGGAAAGATCGATCTAGTCTTTACATCTCCACCATATTTTGCGAAAGAGGTTTACTCTGATGACCCAGAACAATCCTGCCACAAATTCGGAACATCTTATGATGCTTGGAGAGAAGGTTTTCTCAGACCCACTCTTGAAACAGCAGTACAATGGTTGGCTAATGATCGCTACCTGTTATGGAACATTGCTGATGTTGAATTCGATGGAGTTAGACTCCCTCTTGAGAAAGACAGCAGAGACATTCTTGAAGGGCTTGGAATGCAATACAAAGGTGTAGTAAAGATGGCTCTTGCACAGATGCCGGGAGCAAATCGTCTAATTGATACTGGAGACTATGAGGAAATAGAAGAAAATACACTAGATGGTGTTGTCACGAAGAAAGAGAAAATCTTCACGACATACACGAAGAATTCATGCAAGCTAAACGGTAAGATGGTCAAATACGAACCCATCTTCGTGTTCTACAAACCATAGGAATTTATTATGATTAAGTGCAAACTCTGGAAGAACGAAGGATTAAAAGGACGATGGGAAGCAACATATAAGATAGATGGTGTTCGTGCATCTTCAGATGGTAAGACAGTTATCTCTAGAAATGGCAAGCCTTTGTACAATCTAGATCACCTAGCTCATACTTTCACTGATGCTGAAGTTTTTCTGGGTGATTTTAAAACAACTATTGAAGCTGTTAGAACCAGAAAAGAAGTGAAGGAAGTCAAACAAGAAAACATCTATTCATTTGATCCAGTTGATCCTAGACTGTTTATTGGATTCTATGATGATCCTAGCGAAGCTGAAATTGTTTGCCTCTATCAAAGTGCGATCCTAAAAGGAATGGAAGGGATTGTTCTAAAACAAGGCGACAGATGGTGGAAAGTAAAAGCACATGAAACCTTCGATGTACCTTGTATTGAATTTCATATTGGTACGGGGAAATTTTCCAACACACTTGGAAAAATTGAAACTCCACTGGGTCTCGTTGGAACAGGATTCAGTAATGAAGAACGCGATTGGTTCTGGCAGAACAAACCCCATGGAGTGATTATTGAAGTAGAATGCAATAGGTTGACAGAGAGTGGTGTCTTCAGACATGCATCATTCAAGCATATCAGGTGGGACAAGTCATAATGAAATCGTCTACAATGTCCGCTGTCTTTGCAATCATTTTTGTGATTAGCTTCTTCAGTCAAAAAAGTGACAGCGACCAATCGTTCATTCTGTTCATGTTATCACTTATTTTTTCACTAGCTGCATTTATTTTATTGGGATTTGGACAATGATTGAGTACAAAGAATGTGATATAACAAGTATTAGTAGAGGCATCATAGTTCACGGTGTCAATTGCCAAGGTGTAATGGGCGCTGGTGTTGCTCAAGCATTGAGAGATAAATTTCCAATGATCTTCGATCCATACAGAAACGAAACACTAAATCATCTAGGAAAGCCAGCAGAACTATTGGGACGTTGTATAGTTGTTGAAGTTGCGCCGGAATTATATGTTGTTCATGCTTATGTTCAAGAAAACTATGGGCGCGACGGTCGGAAGTATGTGTCATATGACGCCATTGATAAGTGCTTTGAAAGATTCATGCAATGGCGAATTGGAAAGGGTTTGGAATATCTTAATATCTATTTTCCAGCAATAGGGTCTGGCTTGGGAGGTGGAAATTGGGATGTAATAAAAACAATCATAAACCACAGACTAGGAAAAGAAACCGGCTACTGCTGCATTATGCAACGCTCTGATCCATTATCTCAACATCAAAATACTGATACGCAAACGTCACATCAGTAATCATTGTGCTATCTGGACCGTCCGATGCAGAGTATGACAATTGGCCTAGCATGATCGGAAATGCATCAATGAATTTCCAAAGCAGAATTGGTTGCCAGTTGTTATTGTAGATTATGATGTGCATATCTGCATACTGCGGACGTGCAGTAGAACTATGTTTCAGCACTTCTGAGAGTTTGTTTAAGTTTCTATATTCCGCAAAATCGGTTGGAAATGTCATACCACGTATCCAATTGTGGATTTCTCTCCATGTCTGCAAATCTTCGTCAACCAGAATAGTCGCAAGCAAATCGTCATAGACAAGTTTATCACCCGGAACCTTTTGGTCTACAAATGGCGTAGGTGACGTATAGTAGGACATTGTTAAGGACGGCAAAATCACAGACTGGCACCAGAACGTGAAGTTCGGACCGCGAGGAAAAATCATCTTAAATCGCGTTGGTTGCGAGTTGTTTTGATTGTCCGGTTGTGATTTGAATGCAGGAGTTGTCATATGTCTATTTATGGAGTTAAGATTGTATTTGCATTAGCAGCAGACACATATCCCATCTGTACGCAATAGTTCAAACCATCAACAGTTTGTTTGTCAGTCAACGTGACTGTATCTGAAATATCTAATAGATGAATGAAATCCTCTGCAATTACATCAGTTGTCTTTGCGGCTTGGCGTATCGCAATTCTCTCACCAACAGAGAAACGATTTAGAAAATCTCTCTTTGAAATTTGTGTTGGTCTCGGAGGTGTTGGTGGAAATGAAGCCTGATAGGCTGCAATGACAGCAGGTGTCCATGTGTTTGCACAAACGGCCTGAACCGCAGGCCATTGGTTTGTCACATCTTGTCCCGGAAACAGTGTCCAGCGAACGAAAGCTTGTGAAATAACATTGTTGCTATCATCCAATGTCTGGTCGACACGGCGAACTTCAATGATGCCATTAGTGGTTGGATTGATAATATCAATAAATGAATTAAATGTGCTCATGTGTTGTACATTCCAGTAATAATCATAAAGGCTCCGGACATTTGGGCGTTTGTTTGTTGGGCGCCAGCTTGGCTGAATATGTTAAAACTACTACCCGTCATCTGGGCTACGAATGTATATGCGTTTGTTCCAGAAGAATAAACCGGCGCTGTTTGAATTGAACTTGATGTAAATGGTATCCCGCCAATAGCAATTCCCAAACCGCTACCAGTAGCAGGAAAAATAATATAACACTGAAAGAAAACAGCACGCCCTATCTTTACATATGTAGCTGAATTCACAGTGAACGTCAAGCCGGCACCAGATGCATCAGTTGGTGTCCATGTTCCTTCTTCATAATCGTCTAGTGTATTTACATCGCTGCTAGGGTTCTGAGTTGCCGGAAAAGATATTTGTCCTTTTGGTAAGCTTAATATTCCAGTTCCAGTAATACGCATCATCTCTGTAACGGCACTACCGTTAAATGTTGAAAAGATCATGTCATACAGAGAGCTAGCTTGATTAACACGTTGGTTTTTAATCGTTCCCGTTTTCGCTGTTGCGTGAGCAAAGAATCCAAGTGATACCGCTGTGTTTTGGGAGCCGGAGTCCGCGTTCTGAATTTGAAGTGGTGTTGTTTCAGCGCCCGCGCTCGTTGAATTAGCAGTAGTCGTACCTGTTAGTGTAGGACTTGCATTCATAACGAATGTGTTACCGGTTCCTGTTTGTGAACCAACAGCCGTTGCAACACCAACCGATGTAATTGGTCCTGTTAAGTTAACACCAGTATTGGCTTTATTAAATGCAGCCTGCGCCGTTACGTTTGCGGTATTAGCTTGACTAAATGCGGCCAATGCTTCTGTGTTTGCAGTATTGGCTTGATTGAATGCAGATTGAGCAAATCCTGTGTTCGCAAATTCTATTGCATGTTGTCCATCAACCATATCTGCATTAAGGTTTGCAACTGCGGTGTTGCTTGCCACAATTAATGGTGCAAAGCCGGCGCCAACAGTGGATTGAAACTGAGTCGAACTAACGCCTTGTGAAACTGTCAACAAACCGCCAGATGAAAGACTCATGACAACACTGTTTATTTTATACCACTTATAACCTGCACCAGTATCGGGAACGGACCACCATAACGTCTCGGAATCAATACCTACTGCATAATCAGTGTTTGTGCCGCTGATTGATGGCCAATAGACTTGTCTTGTTCCTACTGATCTTGTTGTTAGTGTAGGAGGTCCGAAACCAGTTACGTTTGCAGACCAAACCAACATATCAACACCACCCACAGGTGTTGTCGAAAATGGTACATATGACAATGAGTTTGCAACATCATTTGCAGTCATTGTCACGACACCTTTTCTACTAAAAATACTAATTACACCAGAATTTGCAGCCGCAGAATTAGCAGCATTGAAGGCGGCATTTGCAGTACCAAAAATGATTGTATTTGCATAGATCGATGATGCGACGTTTGGATCGGACGCGACTGCATTAGCCTTTGCATATGCAGCGTTTGCATGAACATATGCAAACATGGGTGTTACATTGTCGAATGGAGGATCGAACTGATACTTTGTTAGATATTGATCAATCGTGAACGTAGAAGTCTGATACAGATTGGCCACATCTTCCTTTGTTGCTAGATCAACATATAGCAACTGGTAGAGTGTGTTTGCATCAATTAGAGGTGTTTGAACTGGCATTTCTTTTAGAAATATCTCTTGTGGTTAGCTATCCAATTTCTAGCCCAAGTTCTTGTGTCTTGCCTAAGGTACTTCTTTGCATAAGCTATCCTGTAGTTTCTAAGTTCTGTTCTTGTTTCTGGTGTCATAGATGATGGTGGAATTTTGGTAAAGAGAAATGGCTCAAAATCTGTCGGCGCTCTTTTCTTTGCCCACTTTAGTAAATATTTCAAAGTTTCTCTCAAATCAATAGCAAAGGCGTATTCATGTCCATTTACACGCCTGTTTGGCCAATAGTTAGAGTCTTTATCAAATATTATATGTTCAAGTTCTGGTACCGGGCCCTTCACAACTCCGTCAACGTATTTCATAAAATCCCAGCCGCCATCATTAAGTAACATCTTTTCCATGTCTAGGGGTAATTTCTTTTTGGCAAATACTGCATATTGTAGAAGATAACCAGCATGTTGATTTTTTGTAGCCCATTTGTACATTTCGTTTTCTAATGCCGACGAAACTGGTTGTTTTGTATCTTGTACGTAACTGAATAGAATATCATCCAAAATATCGTCTTCATCACTCTTACCGGTGTTTACCAAATTTAATTGTTTTGCGAATAGGTCTTCTAATTCTTTATCCCTAGTGTGTATATCACCAGAAATGCGAAGCAGGTTCTTTATTCTGAGTTGTGCATCAATGCCCTTGCCAAAATATAACTGTAACGCTTTCTGGAATCCCGGAAATTTTGCTAATTCATTTACTAGTTGCTTGAATGGTTTAGAACCTTCTTCTGCTCTTTCAATGATATGGATATCCTTTTCATTCATAAATTGACCAGAACTTCTATGAAAAGCCAGTTTTCTGACCTCTCCGTTGATGCGCGCAAGAATCAAATAAAGACCACCGGAATATTCCTTGAATGTATCATAGTCAGACGAAAAACACCAGCGCGTGCCTGAGCAATATTGTTTAACGGCTCCCATGTTTTTCAATTGAAGTAGTTTGAAGTCTGGTTCATTAACAAGAACAACTGTACCAGCTTTCTTAGCCAATTCCATTGACATGTTCTTAGATAATTTTGGTTCAACAGAATCTACTGCATCATACAATTGTTCCAAATCCTTATACGAATCAATATCCTTGTTTGGTAGTTGGTGTTTAATCTTGGTAAACTTATCTAGCTCATTCTCTATTCTTGGTATATCTTCAATTTTGAATTTTTCTGCTGAGTACATTCTAGCCATGAAATTCAAGTAATCTTCATGTTTACCTGATGGATCATGCCTAGCAAAACCAGCAATTAAGCCTTCTGGAGAAACATACGATGGATTTCTAAACCTACTGTTATCCTTGCTTATAGCCTGAATCAATTTATCTCTATATTGATTCAAGACGAATTTTTGCTTATGGGACAATACAAATCCACCAACAACATCAGAAGAAGAAGAAGAATCCTTATAGAATGGTAATGGTCTAGCCTTTGCAGCCTTGATACCACCAGAACGTTTGATAATCTTAGGCAGAAGTTTTTGTTTATCTGAAGATGAAACCATATTCTTGATCGATTGCCCAGCCTTTTCGATATATGGAGCTAGGACCTTTGTTGATATTTCGACCATCATTTGTTGATATGTTTTCACAGCTTTGGCTTTCCGAATAGAGTTTCCCTGTATTTATTCTGCCTGATATAGCTTCCGTCCTTTTGAATCTCGATCTTCTGTCCCGGAAACAGTTTTTCTATTGTCTTTACATCAGTCACGATTGGAGTTCTTTTTGCTAATAGAATCTCTCCAAGTCTATCCGAAGCCTCAATCCAATAGCCATCTTTGTTTAAAAGATATAGAAGATGTGCAATGACAGCAGACTTTGCTTCCTTGCTTCCATCGTGACCAATACCACGAATCTTGTATCCACCATTTGTCTTTCTAGCAAATATAACCGCATTTGCATGTCCAGATTTGGGATGTAGGTTTATTGCTGTCCAGAAATTAGATGCAGTTACATCCTGTGGTGATGCAAGCGCAGAATGTCCACCATATAGAGGGCGATAAACATCGTCAACCAATGAAAAGAAGTTTGTTCCTAGTTCTGAAATTCTATGACCATTCACACGAAACCATTTACCCTTCTGGTGATATATGTCACCAAAGGTCAACTTTGCAGCTAGTTTACCTAACTCCGATCTAGGCTGAAAGTCGGTGTGATATTTGATTTTGTCTGACACAATTAATCTTTCTTATGAGCTACAAGTCTCATTCTGCCAATATGAAAACGATTATCTGTAACATCATCATATGCATCTAGATGGTCTCTATGTCTAATGTCTCTTATTTGGTCTACATATTCTGGATTTTTGTGTTTCACCTTTAATCTTGTTCTTTTGGTTTCGGGTGTAACAAAATCATTCATTCCGATATCCTTGTAATGCGTTTCATGTGCATTATCGGGTGTCAATATGCTAGGTGTATTGATTGGTTTGCCTGTTTCTTTGTCCCATCCGTGAATATTGATGCCCTTCTTCCTAGAAAGTTCTTGCCATGTTTTCATACCACCAACAGATTGGTCGTCCGTAGCTAGGATTACATTATGTTTTGTTATTAGATGATGGTAGAGGTCAACCAACTTTAGACGATTTTTGTTCTTTCTCATTGATCTTGTTGTTGCAACTCTATCAATTGTCTCAACACCACCACTATTTGGTGTTGTGACTAAGACTGTTGATATTTTACCGCTATGCTTGTTTACTACACGATAGATTTTTTCGCTGGGTAGATGAGTTTTAACATGATGGTAAATTTTATGCCCCGATTTCAATTTATCTACATGTAGCAATTCTTGCGTGTGTTGTTGTTTAACAATTTGTTTGAAGTAACTACCTAATCCATATGTTTGTGTTCTTAATCCAAGAGTGTGCCTCTTGAATAGTTTTGGTAATAGCCTGATTTCCGTTATGAATTGATGGTATGTTTTCATATGTGTTATATTTATGCAAAGCCAAAAAAGAGGGAGCTTTTTTAAGGCTCCCTCTAGGCTTCGCTACTTTATTATTCCTGTTTTGCGTAGCAAATATAAAACTTACATCAAGTTGACGACGCGGAAGATTCTGTAGTAAATATTCGCTTGTCCTGCTACTCCACGGTCTCCTACGACTCCATCTGCGTTTGATGTTGCAAATGGGTTTGCTACCATTCCATAACGTGTCTTGAATCCAATTTTTGGTTGGAAGCTGTTAGGATCAACAGCACGGACCATTTGTAGAGGAACGTATGGGCAGTAGAAGATACCTGCGTCATAGATGTTTGCTCCCTTGTATCCAACGACAACTAGCTCGTTTCCGGCTGATGCGCCTCCGAAGTATGGATCGATAAAGACTTTAACACGTCCACCGCTCATTGTTCCTGCAAATGTGTTTCCTGTTTCATCTACTTCTAGGTTTACACTTGCTTGTAGGGCTGGTGTGTATGATAGGACTCCTGCCATTGCTAGTGCAGATGCAACGTCAGCGGAGACAATCATAATGTTACCCTTGCCTCTACGAGTTGTACGTGCAATTGCGTTTGCTTCTTTTTCAATTTGGAAAACAAGTCCCTTGAATTTTTCAACTGACCAACGTCCGTTTGCGTCAGTATCCAAGTCGAATGTTCCCGTTGTGGTAACTGCCCACTGAGCACCGATTGTTGCTGACATGTAGATTCTACGGATGACTTCACGGTTAATTTCAGTCAATAGTTCTGCTGAAAGAATGTTGCTCAATTCTCCTTCTGCATCTAGACCATGAATTGCTTTAAGGTCTTGTGCAAGTTCCATCGAGTATTCTGCTTTCAATGCACGGCTTTGGGCTGTGACAGTGATTTTCTCGATGCTGAATGCCATTTCAGCGAATGCAGCGTTTCCAGAAGTTCCAAGTCCTTCAGCGGTTGCTGTAGACATTGGTGTACCTACTGTATACGATGTGTTTGTTGAAAGTGCAAATGTTGGGTCTGTGTTAACTTGGTTACCAAGTCCTGTCCATGCTGTGTTTGCTTCGTTGAACAAAGCTTCTGTTCCAACTTGTGAAGCATAACGGCTTCTCATTGCAAAGATCAGTCCAGTTGGTCCTGTCATTGGTTGAACGCCAACAACGTCATATGCAATCAACTTAGGCATTGCACGGCGAATCAAGGAAATAAGAACAGGGTCAAATGTTGCGACACCAGAACCACCAATGTGGTTTGTAGGTGCGTTTTCTGTTAGAAGGTTATGAACTGCGCCTTCTGTTTGTAGGGCTTTCGATGTGTTCTCAAGAACAACAGCGGTAGCCTTCCTGCGGGCGTCATCCTTAATAGGATTGTAGCCTTCGTGGTCTAGGACGGGCTTCCATTTTTCTACGAGAGTGTTGATAGGAATTACATTATCCATTTTTCTTCTTTCCTTTTTGTTCTAAATGTGTGTAAGTCTATTTATGAAATTAGGATTTTGGCAGTTGATTTGCAGAAGCTTTATCTAGTGCTTTTGTAAATGCAGAGACCGATCCATCAGCAGTAATGAACTTCTTAGTGCCGGTTTCTTCAATCTCGATGGTTTCGTTCAATCCACCATCACTGGTTTGTCCTACTTCCTTTGTCTTAGGTGCTGATTTGCTGCCATCTCCAGCAGTCGAGAAATAGTTGTCGCGCAACATTTCAAGTTTTTCTGTGAATTCTGCAACAGTGCCGAATTCAAGTCCTTCTGCTAGAGTTTGCATCTTATCAACTTGCACGTCTGTTAGACCTTCGCACACTGTGGCAAAAGCTTCTGCGGCTTGATAAGACTTTACTTCCTTGCTCAGGTCGATGTTTTTCTGAATTTCTTCGTTCAGTCTTTCTTCGACTTGTGCGACTTCTTCTGCGAGTTCTTCAACAACATCAACCTTATCTTCAGGGATATTGATATAGTGCTCAACAAATAGTTCTTTTAGTCCGTTAATGAAATCTTCTGTTAGTTCTGACTTCAGTGCTTTTTCGACTGCAAGTTCATTCTCTTGCATCCATTGTTCTGCAACATAGGATAGGTAGTCGTTTGTCTTTTCTGTCAGGTCACCCTTGATTTCATCAATGGCTTCTTCTAGTGTTTCTACGAATGCGGCTTCTAGTGCATCAGCCATTTGGTCTACGCGAGCCATGACTGCTGCTTCAAAGATTGTCTTTGCTTTCCCTTTGAATTCTTCTGAGAGAGTTGTATCATCATCAAGAAGATTACCAAGGTCAGCTTCGAGGTCTTGTCTAAACGATTCATAGATTGCTTCTCTGTCGAATAGAAGAACGCTTTCTTCTTCGCCTTCTTCGATGACTTCATTTTCATCGTTGTTGGTGTCGTCGTCTTCTTCGATTTCTTCGACTAGTTCGTAATTTGCTAGTTCTTCGTCTGAAAGGATATTGCCTTCTTCATCTAGGACATTACCTTCTTCATCAACATAGAGGACTTGTTCTTCACAGAATTCGTCTTCTTGGTGTTCTAGTTCTGCATCTTCAGTACCACCACGTGCAGCGGGGTTACCATCACCGGATGTTTGATATTTCACTTTATTTGGTCCTCTGGATTGAAGGTCATCTTCAGTAGAGTTGTTGCCTTTTAGGCTCTTTGTCCTTGCGTCATTTTCCTTACCAATTGGAGGAGTTGCGCCTGGCTCTTTTGCTTTGCCGATTGGACGAGTTGGGTCTGGATTGTTTGCTGCGACGACTTTAGGTGTGTCTCCACCAAGGTCTTCTTCGCTCTTTCCGCCTTGAACAGCAGAATCAAAACCTGGATCAGATTCCAGTTTTTGCTGTGGTTGACCGGGTGCAGACGAGCGGCTTTGATTCAAAATTTCTGCTGCTGCTTCGGTTAATGTCTTTTTAGCCATGTTTTAACTTCTCCTTGGTTTCATCTAATTGATATTTATAAATCGGAAAATTTGTGGTAAATGTTACTTATTTCTGTCCACCTAAGTTCTTCATGAATGCTTCGAAAATCGCCATCTTCTTTTCATTGATTTCCTTTGCAGTCATTTTCTTAATATCTCTCTTGGTTTCATCCAAAAACTGCGGAATCCATCCTTGTCCATCAATAAACAACCATTCCTTGTCTTCCATGATCCCTTGAACAAATGCATCGGGTGCTGACGGGTCTGCAACGATATCTCCAGCGGTTGCAAGGTAGAAGTCATCCTGAACGATGTTCACACCTTCCGAGGTTGTCTTCAATGATCCAAGACCTCTTGAGGAGACACCGATTGTTAAGCCTTCGTCTAGAAATGTCTTTACGATCTTGCCGTTTGGGGTCTCTAGAATCTTAGCTTTGCCCATAAAGTTGTTCCCATCTCTATGTAGCTCAACAATAGAGTGGCTTACACGATCCAGGTTAATAGTGGGACTATCTGGGTGCCCTAGCTCACCGAATGCTCTTTTCTTGTCGATGTATTGCTCAGAATATCTCTTTACTTCACGTTCCAAGACTGGCATTGGATACATTCTTCCGTTTCTGTTCTTCAATTCAGATTGAAGCCAGATACCTTCAATGAAGTAGGCTTTCTTGCCACCTTCTTTTTCTTCTAGTATTGTAACTTGAATGTCTTCGACTATCTCTTTGAGTAATTTCATTTTTTCGCCTTATATGAGTCGATTTTACTTCCTATTGCACCCTTAACACCACCAGATAGGTATCCTCCGACAGTTGGGTGTTTATTTCTGATTTTATATCCATATGTTGCCAGTGCAGCAGCACCCGCTCCAGTTGCAGCACCAACTACACCACCAGCCTTAAGTCCTGCTTTTATTATACTTTTTGCTGCTGATCGCTTAAAACCTAATTGGGTTGCTACACTATAACCAGAACCTGCTCCATGTAGTGCACCACCAACGGCTCCAATCGGAGCACCGACTGCGGCAGCAGTTGTATATGGATGGTCTCTCGCAACGTTTTCGTTTTGTAGACTGTATTCCTCATGATGGAAATGTTTTGCGTTCCTTGCAAAGTTTGCCATCTTAGCAGCATGTCCACCAGCAGCTAGACCTTTTTGAATGTCTGCGGCTGTGATAGGCTCACCTTCCGACTTCCCAAGCCAGCGATGAAATGCGCCCTTCTTTAGATGAAGATGCATTGGATGAGCATAGTGTTTTGAGTGTTCGCCGCTCCTACCATGACCCATCATTCTTTCTGTTATGAATTGTTTAAATGTCTTCATTTAATTCTCCTAAAGTCTGGTGCGCCCGTTGCTGGATCACCGCGAAGTGGTTCTTGTCCTGAGTTGTAAAAATCTAGTTTTCCGTTTTTCCCTACTTTCGCATGACCCCACTGATACCAGTTTGGGTCTGTACTCTTATGCATAATCTCAAAGTGGTGGTCACCTTTTCTCCATGCATATGTTGTTCTGATACCCTTTTGAACTACAGAATGAACATATCCCTTTGGACTTAGCATGTTGTGGTGATGCTTTATCAATCTATGAACCAGCACATTTGCAATATCGATGACCTTGCTGCTTTCTTCTAAGAATTCTAAGAATGTTTTCATCATCATCATCTTCCAAATGGCCTGTATGACAATCCTAGTGATTTTCTTCTTCTCATTGCAATGATCAAGTGTCTTCTTGTTTGGGACCTCTTTGCACGCCTCTTAATCTTTGCTCGTCTTGCTGCAAGCCTTCTGTGAAGTCTCTCGGACGGTCTCATTCTAATCAGATGACCATGCCTAAATGTATAACCCTTTACCGCAGAGACTCGTCTATTTCGTTGAATCTTTCCGTGTCTGACCCTGATCCTGACAAAATTCAAACGCCCGATTCTTCTAACAACTTTTGGATATTTATGAACTTCGCCAATTACCAGTAATTCCCCTGCAATGTCCTGTTTTCTTTCGTTTACCTTGACCAAAACAATCTCTGAAAGATTTCTAAGGAAAACATCATAGGCTTCCTCTAAATCTCCCTTTGCAATGTAATGGACAAGATCAAGACCCTTCATGTTATTATGGGTTCTGGAAGTAAGCCTTGTCGACCAATGCACCACGGTCAAAGTATTTCGGGTCTTTCTTCAATGCGACAATGATTGTATATGTTGCTGCTGTTAAACCAGGTGTTGCAGTAACGATCAAATCGCCAGAGTTTGCGCCCAAACCAACTCCCGGGTCTGTGATTGCAACCGCGGCTGTCGTTCCGTCGGTGAAGTCTAGTTCTCCTGCACCACCGCAGAAGTTGAATGCAACAACGTTTGCATTCGATCCACCACCTCTCCAAGAAAGTTGAATTGCAGCGTTTGCTGGTGTTGCGGCAATTGTCCAGTTAACTTTTCTAATGTTTGTTCCATAGAAAGATAGAGCAGCATTACCAGTCACGGAGCGAAGTGCATTGTTTGTGTCATAAGCACCGCGAAGCGATGCCATTGCAAGTGTGCTGTTCGCTTGGTCTAGTGTTTGTGGCAAGTTAGCAGCCGCATCAATGAAGCCGATGAATTTAACGACTGTTTCGGTTGTTGTGTCCTTCAGGACTTGTTTTGTAAATGAAGCCATTTTCTATATCTTCCTATTTGTTGTGTTGTTTGTGTGCGAAATCAACGATCTTGTTGAAGTTACTTCTATCCCTTGCAACCATTTCTCTTAGCTTCTGTTGGTTCTCGATGCTAAGTGATTCATGGATATTCTGAATCATGTGAGCAGTATATACATCTACTTTGCTTCTAGTTCCGTCATTGTGATGAACATATCCGTCAGAGCCACTTCTTGTTGATTCTACGATAGCACCATAACCACGCACTTCTTCTTTTGCTTCTTTGATTTCTTTCTTGACTGTGGTCGTGCCTGTCTTTGGGTTCGTCTTTTTCTGAATGATGATCTTTTTCGGTGCGACTTCCTTTTGGGCTCTTGCTTTTGCTTTTTCTTCTTTTTCAGCTTTCTTTATGTCTGCATGATCCCTGTATGCATCATACCCTATATCAACAAGCTTTGCTCCAAGTGCACCAGCAGCGGCAATCGCAATATGTTTTCTAACATCCTTAGAAATAAACTTATTGACCTTTGCTTTGATGGGCGTCATCTGGTGGTGTGATGTTGCCTCCGACACAGATGGATTTGGTTCTGCATCTGGTGAAGAATCGCTTCTATCATCTGGATCAACTGAAGTTTGTTTCTTCTTTTTCTTGATCGTAGCACTACCAAGACCGACTAGACCACCAACAGTAGAACCAACACCAATTGCTTTTCCAGCATAACGTCCTAGTGGACTTGCTGCGGCGGCTCTTATGACAGCAGGTGCGGCTCTTGCAGCCGCCATCAATGCTGGTAAAAATTCATCTAGTTGTTCTACTTCTTCCTTCCTCATCCTTATCTTCTTGACGTATTTCATATTTTGTCTCTGAAGTTTTTCGAAATTATCTTGTTTTTCACGACTAGATTTTGTTTCCAGATACTTTTTTCCGGTATCATATGCTGCTTTTGCAAGAATTAATCCACCACCAATTGCAGCACCATTCTTTAAGGCTCCGCTTACGGATGGTCTGCCAAGGTGTGCACCCGGTGATTTTGCAGCTTCGTTAGTATAGACAGGGCGACCATTAACTCTCCTAGACCTATCTGGGTTGTCAATGATCTTTTCTATGTGTCTTGTTCCTTTGTCAACAACATATCCCGTGCCAACAGCAGCAGAAACACCCCATGCAGCCGCACGTCCTGATCCTTTTGGTAATTTGTCAAGACCTGGAATTGATTTATGCAATTTCTCGTATGCTTTTTCTGCCTCTGCATGGCGCTTTGCAGCTTCTTCCGCTTCCTTTGCATCATATGTGAACGGTCCGCTTTTCTTTCTAGCTGCCATTGTTCTTCTAAATTCTCTCCATGCAGCAGAACCAACATCCCTGAAGACACCTTCAGAGACAGCGCCAATAATTTCGTTGTTTGATTTCACTGCATCTTCTGGATCATCGTATGGAACCGCAAATGAAATGCCGGTCTTGTCGTTCTTATAGAGAGCAACTTTGTCTCCCTGTGGAAACAGTCTGATTGATTTTCTTTTCAAGATCAGAACAACTGGTGGTTCCTTATGAAGTGCTTCTGAGACTGGTTGACCAGCTTGCTTTGCAGCAGTTTCTTTTTCTTTCTTTGCAAGATAACGATCTACAATCGGAATTGTCGCACCAATTGCGGCACCACCAATGCTCTGGCCAGCAACAAATTTGCCAGTTGATTTGATTTGATTCTTGCGCTGTGCAATAAACTTCCCAGCCTTCGATGCGATACCAGCCGCCGCACCGATCACACCTTCATATTGCATTCCCTGAGATGCTTGAGGAACTTCCTCCGAAGATTTGGGTGATTTTCTAGCTGCAACTTTATCTTTATTCTTTAAGTATTTCTCAGTTGCCGATTGAGCAACGTCAGAAACCGCAGATGAAATGCCAGCAGCCGCTAGAAATGCTCCGCCGCCACGAACCCATTTGTTTCCGATTGCTTTTTTACCTATTCTTGCAGCCGAAGATGCAAACCCCTCTGGGAGTTTCTTGATTACTTTTTTGACCATCATCTTTGGCTTTACAGTATTAGCTGCAACAATATTGTTATTAGGCTTATCTTTTCTGGTTAAATGTTTGTATGCAACAACTCCGATATCATCAGCCGCACCAGCTATTAATTCACCAATACTTTCTCTGACGTGCTTTCTTCTTACATGTTTCTTCTTGTCATAGTGTTTTCTTAGATAGTGTGCTGCGACACCACCAGTCAATGCACCAGCAACGACGGCTGTTCTGATTTGCGAACCAGTAGCCTCATGAACAACTTTGTGTTTTTTGTTCTTTTTGTGTTCATGTTCACCATGTATACTCTTATGAATAACATAGTGTGCAGTTCCCTCACCAGCCGTCTCGGTTCCATGAACAACATAGCTGCTAACAGAGCCAACTGCTTGTCCCATATGGCGTGAAGCATTTCTGACAAACGCACGCCCAGAAAGTTTCGCAGCCGAACTCCTGATTGAGTCAGCCAAACCTTCTACGACAAACATCTCTGTATTGCTGCTAGTGTTATTCGTCATTTCCTTGATGTGTTCCGAAAATAGCCTGTGCTAGTTCTGCTTTTCTGTATTCTAGGTTTGTAAGAATCTTGTTGCCAAGAGCCTGTGCAATGAATTCCCTTGCTTCATCTTGATTTGCGTCTGCTGAGATTCTGTCAATTGCAGCGCCAACTAATTCGATTTCTTCTGTGCTTAGTAATGGTTCTTTTGCTTTCATTTTATCCTTCGCTTGATCTGATCTTGCTCCCAAATAACCACCTACTGCACCAGCGGCTCCACCAATTGCAGCACCAGGCAATCCAGCAGCAGACCCTAATGCTGCACCAGCCAAACCTGTCTTAACAGCCGATGATGTTCTCTCAGAACTTTTTTCTGCTCTACTTCTGTCATTTCTCTGACGAGCTTGCAATCTACCTGCGACTGTTGCACCAGCACGACCAATTGCACCTACTGGATTAGCAACATCAGCCAAACCCAATTCCTGTAGGTTCTCTGTTTCTTCTTGTGTCACACCTTTCAGGTGCTTTGAGATGAAGTTTTTCTTGTATCTCTTGTCTTCCCTTGGTGGAAGACCGATATGATAGTGAGAGTGCTTGTGGGTTTTTTTATGATGTTTAGCCATGTTAGTCTTTATCCTTAAATAATGTCTCTGCTATCTGCAATCTTCTTTGATACAATAGGTCACTTATCTTATCTCCGAGGACTTGGTTTGCAACTTCGTCCAGTAAATTTTCAGCCACACCAACGGAAACAAGATCAACAAGTTCTTCTATTTTGTTCTTCGTGTTCATATCAACTTCCTCACTCGTTAGTGGAATTGGGTCTGGATGAAAGAAATAAGAATCATGAAATGTCGGTGCAACTGCATTAGACGGTCCGCCGGCAAAATGAGCCGCCAATGCTGCGGCTGCTCCTAGTGTTCCGATTGCAGCGGCTCCAGTAGAGACAGTCGCAACCGTCTTTACTCTGTCCTTTGTGTGGTCACCAAACTTACCAAGAACATCGGCTGCTTTTGTTTTTTCCAAGCGACGTTCTAGCTTAGAAACAGGTCCGAGTTTCTTGTGATAGTATGTTGTTTTTGTCTTCTTTACCATATATTATTTAGGCTATTGAAGACCGCCACTCAACCTCTTTTTGCTGTTTGCTGCACCCTTCTTCTTCATCTTCGATGCAATCTTCTTCCCTGATCCGGGAGCATTTCCGATCTTGGGTTGTGCGACTGGTCCGTTTTGTTGTTGGCCACCAGCCATGTTCATGTCTCCACCTGTTCCTGCGCCCATCGTTACGCCAGAACCAGCGCCGCCACCGACTCCATCACCCGGAACTGCACCCGATGGTGTTCCTCCGAATGGGCTGCCTTGACCAGGTTGCCCCGGTTTCTTGCCAGCCTTACCGAATGTGTTGATTGCTCCACCACCTTGTCCCGGAGGCATCATTGCGCCTTGAATTGCAATCTGAGCACCGCCATCCTTGATTGCGCCCGTGACTGCATCTTGTTGATCTAGGGCTGCATCGTGTTGTTGAAGTGCCATTGTTTGCATCTGGTCTTGTTGGTCAAGCTGTTGCTGTTGGACTTGAAGTGGTGATCCTTCCATTGCAGGCGTTCCGACTTCATTCTCAGATTCGATCTGTGCATCCATCTCCAAGATTTCTTCATCATTCATATGAAGGACGTTCTTTTTGACCCACTCTGTCGAGAAATAACGACCAACATATGGATCGATTGCTTGAAGGGTGATCAGTCTCTCGCGTAGAAGTTCGCCTTCTAGGAGTTCATCGAAGTTGTTTGATTTTAACCACTTGAATTTAATGTCTTGCTTTAGAACATTCCATTCTTCTTCATTACAGACATTCTTTAGGCGAAGTTGGGTGCCAAGTGCATTCAAGAAGACATTTGAAAATTTGTTACGAAGACGATCAATGAATTTGGCAAACTTAAGTTCTTCCCTTGTGACCTCAGTAGAACGACCAACACCGACGATTGAGGGAGCATTTCCATCAAGGTTTAGACGACCAACCGGGATTCCAAGCGATTCGTATAGCTTCTTCTTGAAGAATTCAGCATCTTCGATTCTAGACAGGTTTTGTCCAGATTGAAGTGTAGAGATTTCTGTTGACTTTCCTTCTCCGCGACGTGGAATCCAGAAGTCCTCCATCATATTCAAGTGTTTTCTATCGTCACGAACCTCACCTGTCGAGGCATCATAAACCAATTTGTTTCTGTACTTCATCATAATGTCATACAGATATTGGTCTGCTTTTTGCTTCGGCATATTACCAACGTCAATGTAAAACACTCTACGTTCTGGAGCCCTAGAAAGTCGGTAGATGACCAATGCATCTTCTACCATTCTTAGATTGTTTAGGGGTTTGATTGCTTTGTGTAGATAGGAAAGAACCATCAAACCCTTCTCATCCATCAAAGACGAATTGACATAGATGATTGAATCTGGCGCGATCTTTAGACCTAGGTTTGTAGAGACTGTCTGTGAGAGCGTGACTTTCTCAGAATATAGAAAATACTCATTGATCTTGACAATAACATCTGCACCAGTCAATGGGTCCTTTTTCTTCTGAATCTCACGGATTTTTCTGATTCTACGAGGATCGACATAGCGTAGTTCTCGTATGCCGGTTGATGGATCAATTTCGTTTACGATGATGTGATAGTAAATTCTACCATCTATGTACCATCTTCTGAAGATTTCATCTGGTGTTGTGTTGAAGTTCAATAATTTCAGGACTTCTTCGAATTCTTCAATGACTCGTTCCTTTGTTCCCTCAGAGACCTTCAAGTCATCTAGGTCAAGTTCAACGATATCACCTTCTTCGTCCTTTTGAATTGCTTCGTTTACGACTTCATCGATTGCTCTTTCCAACTCGGGTTGAATTGACATTGAGCGATATTTCGTGATTAACTCTACTTCGTTTCTGACCGAACCTTCTAGGTCGATGTAGGTGCCATAGTATGGCGTAGACTGAATGGTGACTGCCCCATCTTCATTGACTGGGGTGATTGGAGAACGTTCCTCTTTTGGAACTTCCTTTGTGATAGACGTGTTAGGACCAAAATTAAAACCTAACAACCTTAAGAATTCTGACATGAAACTTTCTATTTCCTCACGTTATTATGAATGAAATGAGGGTCTTTCACAACCCTCATTATCAGTCGTTCAATTATATGTAGCAGACGCAAAAGATTAAAGAATGCCGTCTTCGACGATTTCCCACCACTGGTACGAAAGTGTGACTGCAAATTCTTCAATTGTATCGTTCTGCGACCAGTCTAGATCGATTGGGCTTACGTCATTTGGGAACATTCCAATAAACTTGTATGTCTTGATAACATCGCCTGTTTTTCCATAATGGATAACTGATGCATCCTGTGTATATCCTTCTGGAAATCCTGCTGATGCATCACGTAGGTTTCCACGGTGGCTGTTGATACCATTCAGCCATTTCTCGAATGCTGTTCTGACTTGGAAATCCTCATCGTTCAGAACTGAAATTGTCCATTCAGGAAACTGACGATTGCCAGCTAGTTTGATTTCACGTCCAAAGTAATAGACTGGAATTGGGTTGACTGTGGTTCCCGGAAGTTGTGAGGTCTTGCACATAAACGTCAACTTCTGTGAGGCAGTTGGATCAGAGAAATTTGGGAAATTCATCTGAACCTCAAAGAGGTTAGGACGAGCACCATCACGGGTCATCTGAGAACGGAATTCTGAAATATTGAATGGCATTTTTGTCTATACTCCTATTATTTTTCTAATGGTTTTGCTAATTTCTGTACAGCCATCTTACGGTTGATTTTCTTGGTTGCGAGCCTTACGCCATCTTCTCTATTAAAAGCCTTATCCAAGATATTTGCATCAATATAGCTAGTTTTTTTAGATGCATCCCTAAGAGCAGGGATTGATTTTCTTGCTGCATGGCGATATCTTGTCAGTGTTGTTAGGCTCAACTCCGAAATCAACTGTTTGTATGTTTTCATATGATATATTTAGTGGAAATATTGCCAAATTGACAAACCGATCGATGTGAAAAATGTTGTTGTGCCAAGTAGTGCAACAAGAAGACCTAGAAGGGCGTCGCTTCCGCCACGCCCTTCTGGATCGGCTCCTGCTACGACTGCATATCCAAGACCAAGAAATGCAACGATGAATCCGCCGACTCCAAGCAATGTTAGAAATAGATGTGACATATTTCTAGCTTCTTTTAGAACTTACCGACGATTTCAGAGAATGCAACATCGCTTCTTGTAGCAACGAAGTTAAGCTGGATGAAGTTGATGCTTCTAGCAGCCTTGATGTAGATATCTCCAACGAATTCGTTTCTATCGATGATTTCGCCTGGGTTGTTTGTTTCGTCACAAACTACTTTGAAGTCAATAATACCACGGCGTCCTTGGACCAAACGTAGGAATGGTTCAACCAATGCTACGAATTGGGCTCTTGTGAAGCTGTCGTTAAACTCGAACAAGCTAAACTTAGCTGCAATCGAGATTGACTTCTCTAGGATGATGAACAAACGACGAACGTTAATTCTATCGAATGCAGATGGTTTTGCAAGAAGTGTCTTGTCTCCAAATAGAACAGTTCCTTCGCCTGGGAACGATACAACTGGGTTGACGGATGCTTTGTATAGCTCATCCCTGTCGGCTCTAGATGCGTTCCAAGCAAGCTTGACAACGTTCTTGATCTGACCACGGTTGAATCCGCCAGGTGACCACCATGGGTCTCTGTCGTTATCTGTTCTTACGCACAGTCCAGCAATGTCTCCGTTCAATGGAACCCAACGGTATACGTCATTGTACTTGTCGAACTGGTATTTCCAGTTGTTATCCATGAATGCATAGCTAGAAGATGGCAAAACATCGCGAAGCGCAGTAACGTCACTTAGTTCGTTTCCAGAGTTTTGAACAACGTTCTGGCGAAGTGGTGAAATGAATGCGACCGCATCTTTTCTTAGTTCTGCAACGTCTTGAATAATGTGAGCCGCGACAGTGCTGCTGCATGGACCACCAAGGATCAATGAAACATCGATGCTGTCTGGGTCTGCAAACAAGTCATAACCATTGATGATATCTGCATCTGTTGGTGCTGCATCGACACCACCGTTAAGGGAGAATGTCTGTGGCTTGTAGATATCTGTGTATGTTGTATTGAGACCAGCAGTTCCCCAATTGACTGCAAGGGCTGGGAATGCAAGCCACCAGACGAATGCAGAGTTATTGTTGACCCAATTTACATAGTAGTTGCTGCTGCCATCGTCTGTCTTTGCGTCGGTAGCCTTGGATAGGAATTGGTATTTCTCTAGCAATGTGCCAGGAACACCAGTGAATTTTCCATCTTCGTCCACGACAACGGCGTGCAATTCATCATTGACACCATTTTCTGCACCAATTTGACTTGATGTGCCAGGTGCACCGATGAACTTGTCTGCGAACTCCCATTTACGAAGTGCGACTGCTACGTTTGCATTTACTGTTGGTGCAGAAACAAGTGAAACTAGGTTTGCACCGACTGTTGCAACTTTGATGTATGGGTTTGAACCGATCTTGACATAATCGCCAACGACAACGCTGTTTGCGATTGGACCAGAGAAGGTTACGATTGTGCTGTTATTTGAAACGTTTGCGGTAACTGCAAATTGGGAAGTTAGGTTTGACGAGAATGCGTTTGCAGATGGGCAAACAGACACTTTAAGGCTGTTTCCAAGTGCACCAGCATAACGAGCAGCCCAAGGTCCTTCTGCATTTCCGCCAGAAGAATAGTTTGCATCGTAATCGTCACGGTTTTTGATCAGAAGACCATTGCCGTTTGCAGTAGAGTTTTTGCTGTTTGCTGCACTAGCACGAACAACCTTTAGGTTTGAACCGTAATCTAGGAAGTTTGAGCAGGTGAAGAAGTGTGTAAATGTGTTGTTGTCGGGTTTTCCGAAAATGGTTACTAGTTGATCTTGATTTGGGATCAATACTGGCAATCCAATAGGACCCCATGCAAAAAATCCTGCATATGCACCACCCGTTGAGGCAACGCTTGGTACGATAGTTGTTAGGTCAATTTCTGAGACCGCTACGCCGGGACTTAACTGGAAGCTCATTAGTGTATCTCCTTGTTCTTTTTTCTATATTATTTTGCTGCTATTTTCATCTTCAACTATTTAGAACTTTGGGGATTTTGGTATGCCAAGATAGTCATAGACATTATCCATCGTTGCATTCCCTCTAAACCACAAATCACCGTCTTCCTTCACGACCAATGGAGTGTTTTTCTCCCTCGGATCAGTGCCGGTTTCAGTATCGTCCATGTTTATGACGACGATTGGCAACATCATTTCATCGCGTTCTTGCCTAAAATTCTCCAAGACTTTCTTCCTAACATCAATGTTAGTCAGGTCCTTGAAGAAGTTCTGGGTTGTCAACCAAGAGAACAAAACACAACACATAACCAAGTCATCGTTCTTGCCTTCTTCCGCTTCGAATGAATCTTTTGTCATAACAAAAGTTGAAATTTCAAAGATCAGGTGATAGTCATTTATGATCAGGTGATCTAATTCTACCAATGTCTTAAATGCATTACATCCGATTCTCTTTACGGGTTTCGTTGTTCTGATACCCGGGAATGAAATTGTCTTTGGATTGCCGATGAATTCTGGCTGATTTGCAGGTGAACGGCTCTTTGATGTATAGAACATATTTTCGTACTCACACTCTGTAACCATTAAGTCTGCAACCTGTTGTCCTGCATCGTTGATTTCGACCAGTGCATATGCATCGTTGTATCTCTTACCAACGTCAGAAATGATTGTTGGATAAACCAATGTCGATATGTCGTTTCTTCTATATTTAGCCACTATTCTATATGGCATCTGTGTGATATCAAAGACAACAAATGCAGAATAGTCCAAATGGTGCCCTCTAGATGTATCAACGACAATGACATAGGAATGATCTGGTTCTGGCAGTTTGTAGATATCCAAACCATGGTGAACAGCCCCAACATCGTCAGAGCGACCTTCTGTGTTGATTGGATCGTCCGGTGTCATTCTGTTCATTGCATCCGGCGAAATCAACGTCATGCTAGAACCCATGAAGTCACAAAGGACCTCACTTCTGAAACCAACTGGACCTAGTGCATGAAGCTGAGCCTGAACCCACGCTTCATCCCTACCAGGAACTTCTGCATAGTGGAAGAAGAAGTTCTTGAAACCGTTCTTTGATTTGCCTGTTTCTTTGATGATCTTGCAGGATTCGTCCCAAAGCTTCCAAAACAGGTTGTAACCTTTTGGTGTCGATACGATTATGATCTTGGAGGTTTCTCCAGATGAAATTGTCGGGAAAACAGCTTGGAAGAATTCTTCTGCTTGGTTTGTCTCAACGTGCGCGAATTCGTCAAGAAACAGAAGGTTAATCGTGTATCCACGAATTGCGTCCGATGCAGTAGAGGCTGCCATAAGACGAGAACCATTTTCAAATTCAATGTCGTTTTGGTTCCAAGAGGTTACGCCCTTCTGAAGCCAAAATGGCAATTCCATGAATGCTCTCTTTGCTTTTAGCAGGATTTCCTTCGCGGTTTTTTCTTTGTTTGCTAGGATTGCGACGAACTTCTGTGGATTGAATAGTGCATACCAGAGCATGTAAGCTGCGGCTGATTCTGATTTTCCGACCTGACGTGCGGCTCTTACTATGATAAACCTTTCCTCATGGAAAAGCGTTATCATTTCCTTTTGTCTTGGATACAATCTAAAAGGCTGAAGACCTTTGTCTAGGGTTCTGATCTGGCAGTAGGTATCAATGAAGTAAAGTGGGTCTTGTGAACACTTTTCATATTCATCTAATTGTTCTATGTCCCACTCGATTGTTACGTTTGCTGGTAACAGCTTTGGATTGTTTTTGAACCCGACTGGTAGCTTGCCTTTATGACTACTCTTGATCCTGTACGGTACCGGTTGGTAATTGAACATTCTGTTCCTTTTGTTTATTTCTTCTCTCTGATAACATCTTGTCTAGGTCGGTGCTGTTACCGACGAAGACTGCATTCTCAATGTTTTGGTGAACGACAGGAGGCTGGTTTGAGTCTTCATGTCCACGCGGTTTCTGTTGAATCGGCAAACCTTTTGTTAATTCTTTTCTTTGCTTTGATAGATTCAATAGTTTATCGTTTGCGTCCGTGGCTTGGCGAAGAAGTTTTTCCAAGACCTCGAAGGCTCTTGGTGATTCCGATTCCTCTGCAATCATTGAGAGTTTTGTTATTGCATCGTTTGTCTTTTCGATGATATCCTTCAGATTATCTCGCGCATCATTAAAGTCTTCATCTATGATGACTTCTTCTAATGGTTTGTCTCGAAGGATTTCTAATTTTGTTTTCTCTGCTGGAACTGGCAATGGTTCTACATCAACCTTTGCTGGTAGATCAGTTGTCGTCTTTGTTGGTTCGATACCAAGCGTTTCTGCAATTTTGATGTTGATAATCTCAGATTGTTTCATAATCTTCCTCTAGTCCTGTATAAGGATTAATTTTTTTCTTTTCTGGCTCAAATACACCTTGTGATTTAAAAATATCCAAATCGCGCCAGTCTTTAACACCATCGCGCGTCATGGCATCATAATGTTTCCCCTTCCAGAAAATCCATACATGACCTGGCATATCTGGTTGGCTCCACGCCATACCACCGCCAGGTAATTTTCTTCGCTTCAGCAAGTGTGGATGATCATTTCCGACAACAAGGCCTCCAGTTTTTTCTATTAATTCATCTGCAAATTCAGCACAATGGCCTGTGTTTATTAACTCCAAGCGGCAATTATAATCTTTGTTGAAATGATCAATCATTTTTTCTATCTCAGCTTTTATATTTACATTCTTCTCCGGTAGCTTATGCTCTATAGCTACGCCGTATGTTTGACCCAATCGTTGCCAATATGGAGAAACTGCATTTAGATATTTTCTAGATTCAGCATCAATGCCTACAAATTTTTTCTTAACTTTCACGGCTTTCTTTGCTGCGGTTTTCCCCTTTGTTAACAGCACCTTCAGTTGTTTGAATGGAATCTTAGGCATATGCATTAAGGTCCAGGTGCGGTGTTAGGGAATTCTGTTGTATTAGCAGTAAAGATGACATTTGCATCTCCAACGTTTGCTGTCGTTGGGAATGGTTCTGCGACGATCTGTGCGTGTTTCAAGAACGAACGAGATGCAGTTGCTATATTCCAACGAGCACCAGATTCAAATCCAGTCACAATGTCTCCGTTTGTGGGCAGGTTCTTTCCTTGAACTTGATAGATATACAGTGTTCTTCTAGACAAATCCCAATTGATAACACGACCGGTCCAATCTGCATTGATCCAGTTGTTACCTGCATAGACTTCTTCTTCAAATCTATAGTTTCCAATTCCGCCAGCTTGCATAACGATTGTTTCCTCTGTATCTTCAGCTAGTGTGTCATAGATCGAAGCAAAGGCTTTTCTGATGATTGCAGAGTTCGTTAATGGTCCAAATAGATAGGCTTTCATCGTGAATGACATTGTATATATCACGACTCTAGGAGTTATACCATCCGAGTCAAATTCAACCTGTGGAATGATTCCTTGGAGCGTTATTGGAATGTCCCTGTTGATTGCAACCCCATTTTCATTCACTAATGAAATTGTTACAGTATAATCTGGTGTGAAATACGGAACAATCTGCTCGATGATCTGGCTCATGTCTTCAATGTTTCGAGTATAAATGTTCAATTCAAATGAGAAATCATATGGAACTGGCGTGTAATTCTGGACTAGCAATGAATTGTTGGATGTGTTTCTATTGAAGTTTCTGTTCAATGACGGCAGTTTTCTCTGTGCGTCATATGCAAGACCTGTCATTTCAAAGGACATTCTTGGGAGTTCGATCTGTGTTATCTTCTTTGGAACATTCTCTGTAATCAATGCATAGATGAACTTTTCTTTCTGTGCATATGTCAATGGGACTTTTAGGCGTTCTTGCTCAACCATGTTCGCATCATACTTTACCAATATGATGGAATTGAACATCGTGCCGAATGCAGCAACGATCTTCCTAAGTGTCTTGTGATAAAAATGTCCCTGAAGCATTTTAGAATGCGTCTACCTTTGCCTTAATTGATTTTCTTTTTACTAATCTATGTGCTTTTAATCTATGGAGTCCATCATAGACGTAAAAATGCTTGTTGCTCTCTCCACGATAAACTACGATAGGTGGTACTGTTTTGGCTCTTCCTTTTTTGAGCCATCTTGCATATTTCTTGACATTTCCATAAAATTGAGGATTTGCTGTCGACCTGATATGTTTTAATGGAATTCGATAGACGCCTTTTAAGTGAACCTCGGCCCAACCTCTGGCTGGATCGTATCCCCTTCTCAAATCTACCATCAATTCTTTAAATGTCTTCACCTTACTCATATTTTATGGTGTTCCGAATGGGTTTTGAACTGTGAAGTCGATGATGTTATTACCTTCGATTTCCAAACGTCTGTTATCAATGATTGTATCCTCACGAACATCCATCATATCATCGTAGCTAATCAAGACATAAGAAGCATTGCTGTTTGCACCCCAAATTGGGATGTTTGCAGTAAAGACGCCTTTCGTGTGAGCAACGTTCAAGATTGCTCTAGATGAATCATATTCTTCTACGACAGCAGTTGCGTTTACAAGTGCGATCTGGTCTAGTGGCAATGGTGTTGGTGACTGATAGACAGTCTCGTACTTTGTATAGAATCCATTCCCCGTTGTGGACAGATTGAATTGAATCAAATATCCATGATCGATAAGTTGGCTGTCCACGTCATCCAATCCAGTAGTAAATTTCTCGTTCGAGTAACGGAAGCGTTCACATCTCATTTCATAGAAATATGGGACTTTTCTACCTAGCATGTAGAAGCTTTTTTCTTCGTTTGTGTTCTTGATTTCAACAAGTGCATTTGTCAGTGGAATCCAAATTAGATCGCCTTCTCTTGGTCCGCCACCTTGTTGGTTGTAAATCGTGGGCACCCTTCTCATGAACATTCTTCGAGTTACAATGATATTACTATCATCCCTAAATTCAAGACCAAACTTAGAAAAGAAATCACCAACACCATCCCATTGAGTCGGGTTGTTGATGTAGACTTCAATGCCGAAATTTTTCTTGAATGTCTTTAGTGGGTCCTCACCATAGACCATATCAAATGGAGTATTTTCATCTCTTGGGATCAAATATGCATCGATGCCAAAATTATGAATGACCTCATTCATCAGGTCTTCAATTATATATTGTTCACCTGAGACACCTAGTAATGCTTGAGAATTGATATATGTCGATGACATTTTTCTTTAGCCCATTATGAAGGCTGGTGGTTCCTCATGAACATCACGAAGTTCTAATTCTAGTGCAACTCTATCAGCCTCAGCTTCATTGTAGATCGTCTGACCATCTAGCATGATTCCACCGGGTAATTGAACTGCATTGAATTTTTTTAAATTCGCACCCCACTGGCGTTTGATCAGACATGTAGAATATCTAAACAACCAATCATCACTCCATGTCTTTGGATATGCATCTGGATCAACAATTGTGGAAGCCTCAATGATAACCCACTGTCCCGGAAGTGTATCCACTTTCCAATCAATATCAAGCCATAGTCTATTTGTCTTTACGTTAAAGCGAATTCCGGGAAGTCCGTTGAAAAACATGTTCAACATTTCGATGTGCATCATCGTGATTTCAAAATCAACATACGATAGTGAAGTAAAGTTTGGTAGATTATTCAGCATGTACTGATATCTAACATCAAACATATTGATAGCACCGGAAGTCAGACCACCACCGACTAATGGAAGAATGCGCGTTACACCACGGACGTTATCTGGAATTGGAATATATGTGTTGGCAACGTCACCAGCCGTTATTTGGTATTTTAGGTACATATGCTCGATACCGTCATGGTGATAGTCCCAATATTTGTTCAATGCATCGTCAATTCTGTCTGCTACCTGATCTTCATCTACGTTAATCTCAATGACAGGCGCACCAAGGGCTCTTAAGCAACGATCGGTAAATTGGTCTCTGGTTGTTGGAAACGCCATCTATTTTCTCTCCTGTGTATTTTACCTATTTATCGTTTTCTTATGATAACGGTATCACGTCGAATACTGCTAGACACAGTACCCGTGTTATGAACCCTGTTTTCATTGGATGAACCAACCAAATGAACTTCATTGTTACCTGTAAATTTATCAGAACGAGAGCTAGTTTTTGTCGTATAACCATATGATCCACGCTTATAGAACACGGAATACATCAATGGCGAACCATGCCAACCTTCATCATTCTTAGCATCGTCATAGACAAACAAACCACCTGAGGCTACGTAACTATGCTTACTGCCGATGAATGAGCCATAGTTTTTTATTGAGTTCGAAAGATTGATCAACAAACCGTCTGATTTGAACGTGATTTTCTTCGAAATGGTACTTTGCCCAGACAGAATCACGGCGCCAGAAGCCTGCCAAACTAAAGATATCTTCTTATTCAGCAATCCGCCGCTTAAACTAAAAGCGTGTCCAAGTGGTTGATATGCAAAGGTTTTCCTGTATGAGCCAGTTCCAGAAAGTCTGAGTAAGCCGCTTTTAACGGTGCTAATTATTTTTAGATGATGAGCCGCAGCACCGGCTACCGAAATTGTACCACTTGCTTGGTATTTCAGCTTGATAGTGGCTGTGTTGACATTTCCGGAGATTCTGATAGTTCCTACTGGACTATAGGTTCGTGCAGCGGCTTTGCGCGTTGTCGCAGTACCGGCTACTTTTAGTAGCTGACCAGTAGGTTTGACTGATTTCTTGAATGAATATGAAACTGATGAGGCTGCGATTCTCAACAAACCACTTTGGAATGCATAAACAAGTTTCTTCGTGATTCTAGAGGTGCCAGCTACAGAAATAACTCCGGCTGGGTGATATAGGAATTGTGTTGTCTTTGCGGTTGTTGCTACACCTGCAACCTTGATCAAACCTGTCGGACTGTATGCAAATTTGTTTCCTGCAATAACAGTGCCAGAAACTTTGATTAGACCAGTTGCAGCATATGACAGTTTCTTGGTTACTAAATCAGTTCCAGAAACCTTGATTAGTTGGCCACTTGGGACATACTTCAACTTGATAACACCAGAAACAGTGCCGGCAATCCTTATGACACCAGTTGGACTGTATGATAGTTTCTTGGTCGCTAGATCGGTTCCAGCTACTCTAACCAGTTGACCGCTTGGAACGTATCTTAGTTTCTTGGAGACTGTATCGACACCAAAGACCTTGATTATTTGGCCGGTTGGTGTGTATGTGTAATGAATTGATCCTAGATGTAATGAAGTTGTTGCAGAGCCGGATATTAGTATTGTTGATCCCGCAGAAGTCCACTTGAATGTCTTCTTGTCTGCTGCAACACCAGAAATCTTTAGGATTTGACCAGATGGAGACCATACAAACTTCTTGTTGAAGTTGCCAGTGCCAGCTAGATTTAATCTCTGACCAGTTGGAACGTATTTTAGTTTCTTTGAGACAACATCGGTTCCAGACACTTTAATAGTGCCTGATGGAGAATAGACAAATTTTGTTGAAGCAACAGCGGTTCCAGAGACCGTAATTAACTGACCGGTTGGAACATAGGCGTGGGAGGTAGCACTATTGCTATTTCTTAGCAAAAGAAGTAGCATAGCAGATACCTCCTAAATGAAAATTATTGAAGTGAAAAAGCTATCAATATAGAAGCATTACCAACTGAAGCAACTGCACCTTGAACGATCTTGAGACCAAAACCTTCCCTAAGAACAATCCTCTTACCAAAGTTTAATGTTGGAATCCAGTTAATGCCCGGAGTTAAGGTAATTGCGGCGTTTGTTTCTTCTGGAAAATACTGCATAGAAAACAACCAACAATTTGCCGTAGCTCCTCCTGTTGGTGCAACTCTAGCTGTGACTTGGGCTGGTATTGCTGCATCGTTAACGTCCGCTCTCCAAATGTTGCCGCCGGCTTGTTCTGCCGCAGCAGCATCGAAGGTTGCAGCCGTTCCGCCAGTTCCGACAGTATTACTTCTAAACAAGTCAAGGCGAATACCAAGTGTTCCTGTGACAGCGACGGTTGCGTTAGGTGATATCCACAAGCCACGAATATCCATAGTCTTACCTGAACCAGTCGCATTGAACATATCTAACCACACCTTATTTGCACCAGTTCCAATTGATGGCGTGACATAGTAGTATGTCGGAAGGGAATCTTGAACGTGTCCAGATTCGTCTGCAACCATGACAACTTGATATTGCACTGTATTTGCGCCAGAAACAACCTGCATTGTTGCAACGTTGACGCCGGCGCCCGGTGTTACACCAACCTCTGCGCTTGCTTGTGTTAGATACCCATGCAAAGCGCAAAGTTTATCAATGTACTGCCTCATAATAGATTAGCCTTCTAGTTCAAGACGTGGTGTGACTGTGATTGCATCTCCGTTATTGTTGATTGGATATGGACCATCGGTAAATCTCTCTGACCACATTACTGTGTTAGAGGTTTTTCCCTTGAGCATGTATCCATAGACAGTGTTTGGAGTTGTCGCACCTGTGAAGTTAAATGTCTGGGCTGCATATGTAGCAAACGAGTTGTTACCAGCAGTCACAGTCCAGTTTGCACCAGCAAGTGAGATGTTTGCATATCCACCACCAGAGACTTCAGTATAGAACGTAACGTTATCATTCTCGGCTGGTGTCATGTTGTTGCCAAAAAGGACTAAGTAGAGGTCCTCAGGTGTTGCATTGTTCACAATGTACTTGAGCATCCTTGCTTCGCCTTCGTTTGGGGCATTTAGAGCCATTCTTATTTACTCCTGTTCTTCGTTTTTTGTTTTTTTGTTGCTTCTAACTTCTTTACTTTTACTGATAGATTCTTGATCTTTGTTTCCAATCTTGTCTTAGCTTCTATCAATATCTTGTTTTGGTCTCTCAAGTGCTGTACTTCTTGTTCTAATTTCTCGTTGTCTTTCCTTAATGTCTCTAGGATTGCAACATCTTCCTTTAATTTATCAACCTCTGTTCTTAGTTTCTTTATGATTTCTATGTATGTACCAGTGATTAATTCTATCGAATCTAGTTCTTCGTCTGAGTGATATGTTGGTGCGATTTGTTCTTGTTGTTGTTTTTTCTGTGCTTGCTTTTTATTCCACCAGTCAAGGCCTAGCTTACCAGCTACGAATAAAACAACCAAGATTCCTGTTATCAACGTAGAGATGCTGTCTGCTCTCGATGTGATATCCCAAATACTTTGTACTGTGGTTTGCATTTTGTGCCATATACCCTTCTTTTTCTTTCTTTTATGGTCGTGTGACGGCTGGCGTGATTGTCATAATACCTTCTATTAATCTTAGTTCTTCGCTTGTTGAATTGTTTAGTGCTACAACATCATAGACATATCGCCCAGCTTTTATGTTTGCTGTATTTGCATATGATATTGACAGTTGAACTACACCATTTGGGGCATCAATCATAGTACAGACAATATTTGTAGCTACATTCATAGAAGAATAAGACCTTCTAACCTGAGATGAAACTACGTATGAAACCAAATTCAAACCAACACCAGTATCATCCTTCAGTTGCAATTGCGTCTTGAAGGTGGCATTTTGTTCTACTGTGTATTCAATAAATGTTGACATATATACACTCTATTTAGGCTACCAGCCCTTTTACCTGTGTGCCATTATTACCACCCAAGAATGTACAGGTGTGACCAGCTAGTCGGACAGCAAACCCAGCGGGACCACCAATACCACCAAGACCAGCAACAGTATTTGGGTGTGCAGACGTATTTGGAACACCATCTCCGCCTGTACCACCAGCAACGCCAAAATCGCCACCATTACCACCATTACCGCCAGTATCAAAATAAGTATCGAAATTTCCGCCCGAACCACCAGTACCCGCTCCACCAGAACTTCCAGATGTTCCTGGTGCGGAAGTAAAAGTGCCACCACCATCAGAAAACCTACCCGAACCACCATTACCACCCGAAGCATTATTCCAACCAGCACCACCGCCGGCGCCGCACCCTCCGGCCGAAGCATTGTCTAGGGGTGGGTTTGTTGAAGCTGCTGCACCTCCACCGCCTCCACCGCCTCCACCGCCAAATATACTACCATTAGTATTATCGATTGTCACATTTATTGCTAGAGAAATCGCATCTCCACCCGCGCCGCCGGGCGATCCATCAAGAGCAGCTAAAGACGTAACAGAACCACCACTACCTCCGGCACCACCTATACCAATAATACTTCCATTGTTTATTATTTTCAATGTGGAGCCAGCCGGAATTATTCCAGTTACCAAACCAGCCTTTAATACAACGGCGCTGTTTATTGTTAGTAATATATCACAAACACTTGTTGGTGAGCCTGCCGCAGTAGAGATGTTATATTGTGACGTTTGATCGGCTGAAATTACAAGGGAAATCGAACGGCGACCACCACCACCTCTATGAGCTAACCAACCACCCATTTTTGACTTAAATTTGAAGACACAATTTCTAAGTTTTTTCATTAGATTTATTAGACAGCACGCCATAGAATTGAGGCTGCGATTGCAGTACCGCTGTTGATTGTTGTTAATGTGACATATGCAGCACCAGCAATTGACGGCTTTCCACCAACACCAAAGTCAACAGCAGCAGGCCACGTTACATTATTGAAGTTATCTATCTTGACAATGTGACCAGCAACTCCGGCTGGAATATTAATGAATGTAATTGCGTTTGTTCCATTAGTTACTATTGTCGAACCACCATTTCCCCAATCAACTGACACACCAGCACTTGCTCCCGGACTGTATGTTGGATTCAGTGTTTCAGAAACTCTTGTTGCAGAAACAGAAGTTGATGTTATTGAACCGCCAGTAATTGAAACTGATGCGGAACTCTGGCTAGCCATAGTACCTAATCCAGCTTTCACCGCGGTGATGCTATTGTTTACGGTAAGCACCGCATTTGCAGTTGCAGCCAATGTAACCGAATTGCTTGTTACGCTGTCATTTAGCTGTACAATACCAGTTTGTGATGTGCTTGCAGAACGAATTGCGGTGTTTGTTACTGCCGTCAAATGACCGAATGCATCGACAACGATAACTGGAATATCGACAGAATCTCCATATCCTTTTGCGGTGACGCCGCTGGCTGCATGACTGAATATTCCATTTGTCGTGTCATAATTAACCGGTGCTGTATTTGATAAAACAGACCTTGCGCCGTTGTAGTTGACTGAAACGTTTGACGCTGCTGTTATTCTACCAGTTGCATCTACAGTAAATGAAGCAACGTGGGTAGAATCGCCGTATGTTGTAGCTGAGACACCTGAAGCAGCAAGCGAGAAGATTCCATTTGATGTATCGTAAACAACCGGTGCAGTCGCAGATAGAACGGCTCTTGCGCCAGTGTAGTTTACTGCTACGTTAGATGCAGATGTTATTCTACCAGTTGCGTCTACCGTGAACGATGCAACATACGAGGTGTTGCCATATGATGTTGCAGTAACACCAGACGAAGCAAGTCCAAAGATACCGTTTGTTGCATCGTATGTGATCGGTGCTGAATTCGAAACATTAGCCCTGATCTTAGCCGCAGTTGCAACCGTGTTAGCCGCTAGTGCTGCGCTGTTTGCTTCTAGGAAGGCTGCATTTGCGGTATCGTATGCATTGTTCGAATAGAAGAACAAATCAGTCTCACCAGCACCGGCAGCTTTGTATGCACCGGTAATGTTAACTCCCGGACCAGCTAGGAAATTGACTACGTTTGTGTTTGCTGCGACAGAGACAGAATTGATCAGGAAGTTAGTAAATCCAAGAGGGTTAGGTCCACCACCCCAAACACCGTCTAGGACAATATTAGCTTGGTCGTTTGCAGCATCATCGAAAATTGTAACTACGATGTTTGCACCGGGTTGGAAGTTCAGTCCGGCGCGAGTTGAAATTAATGTGTTGTTTTTTAGGACTGGTTGTTTTACTGTTGTGTTTGCTACAGAGGTGATTCTACCATATCTATCTACTGTTATGGCTGGAAGGTGTGTTACATCGCCATATGATCCAGCAGTTGCACCACTGTTTGCAAAACCAAAAATACCGTTTGTGGCATCGTAAGTTACTGGACCCGTATTGGATACATTCGCACGAACCCTAGCGGCTGTGAAATAGAGATTGCTTCCTTCAGCGACGGAAGATGTGTTCAGACCATTGATGATTGCACCAGAAACAATCAGGTTTGCGACCTGAAGTTTGGTTAGAACAAGCAATGTATTTGCATTGAATTGAGCACCATCTGTCAATTGATTCATCAAAACAATCAATTGTTGGGTGTCGTTTTGCCATTCCCCGAAGGTATTAGCTGTGGTTAGCTGTGGAATCATTTAATGAAATCTTTGTTATGGTCTTCGCAGTATTTTTTCAGGTCGTAAACTAGAACAGAAATGTCCTCAATTTCTTTTCGTAGAGATTCTACCTCAGATTCTAGTGAACTGATTTTTCTTTTGTCATCAAGACGCCTTTGTTTTTCTAGCATGTATTTATCCAACGGCTTCTTGTTTGTAAGTATAACAGCGCCACTCTCCATGTCACGACCGTAGTCAGGCGCGTCCGTTATCTTTGCGATATTATTTTTTGACATATGTTAGATTACCTTACCAGATGGAAGTGCGATTACTCGAATATTTCTAAACTCAGGAACATCTGTCAAGTTCGTGGCAAATGAAACGACCTTGATTGCGAAATATCTGAATGTGTTGTAACCATTGTAGATAATTTCCTTTGATGGATCGCCATTTGTTCCAGGTGCATACGTGAACTCAATGATGTTATCCTTTGCAGGAGATGTAACTAGAGTATTTCCTAGTTGTGTCATTTGTGTCCATGGCTTGTTATCAAACACATCTGGGTCCTCCGCAGATAGGACTTTGTAATAGACATAGATTTGCGAACCTTGTGGCTTGTATGCAGTTAGGTAGACACGCAGGTCAGACGAATCAAATCCATCAGCAAGTTTTACTTTTTTCATGACATATCTTGCTTGTGCATTGCCGCCTCTTGTTGATGTTTCTCCCAAGATAGTTGCAGCTACGTTTGTGTTTGCGGCTCTCATTGTTGTGTTACCAATGAAGTTAATAGCCAAAGATGGTGTTGTATAATATCCAGAACCAGGATTTGTCAAGACAATACTTGTGATTGCGCCATTAGAGATTGCATTAACCTTTGCTGTCGCACCAGAACCACCACCGCCAGAGATTGTGATCTGAACGTTTGAGTTATCTGTAATCAGATATCCAGTCCCTTGATTTGTGATAACAATGTTGTTGTTCGACAACTCGCCATTGTTTATCTGGTACTGAATCCCGAAGACAGACAAACCAGAAGAAATATCTATTGCAGGGCTAACCCATTGGTTTGTGCTTGTCATGTCTGCTGTAACAGTAAATGATGTATTGCTGTTAGCCTTGAAGACTCTACGACCTAGAGCATCGTCGAAATATGTTGTTATATTTGGAATGAATGCTTTGTTTCCAGTCAATCCACCGGAAATCAACTCTGATGTGAACTTGAAATCAATATCAGTAGTTGGCGGTGATAGAGAAACAGACGAGAAATAGAATACGTCTACGTTTGCATTTGCAGCCAATGGTGAAATTCTGAAGTTGACGTTTGCTGTTTTTGTTGTGTCGAATTTGCAAATATTGATTGCAAACATCAAGTCTTCTTCCTGAACAGGTGTCCAAGTAGATGAATTTTGAGATTTGAACAATGAACCTAATGTTGGCTGTTTTGTGATCTGTGCGCCAGATGCAATATCAATGCCACCAACTTCAGAAACATAGATGTTGTATTGATTGCTGTCAGACAACAAAACAAACGCATATTCCTGCCCTGCTGCTAGGAAGATCGGATTCACGAATTTGAATTCAGTGTATTTGTTTGCATCATTCAAATTCGGCAGCGATGTTGTTTTTACGTATTGAGGATTCAATGAAACTTGGTCGATGACTTCCTTAGAATTTGGGAATCCATTGACCATTGTTCTTACTTGTAGTGTGACTGGCAAGAAGAAATCTTTTGATGCAAAACAGAAACGAAGCTTGCTCAAGAACACACCATTTGGATATGTTCTTGCATCAACGATGAAACTCTGCGCCAATGGGTCTGTCAATGCAACCAAGTCTTCGTTTGCAATGGCAACAATACCGCCTTGTGTTGTAGTATCTGTTATAGATTTAACCCTTCTGGTCACTAGAACATCTTGTTGAACTTCCTGCAGTGAGCCAGATGCAGAGTATTTTCCTATTGCAATAGATGTTGCTAGGTTATCATTGTTTGTTGGTGAATCTGTCAGTCTAAACACTCTATCACCAGTTCTAAATTGCATGATAGATGTGTTTGGAATATTAAAGACACCACCAATATGTCCTGTTTCTACGGAACGTGGAAGACCAATAGAGTAGACCGAAGTCGAATCTGGAGTAGTTGTCCATGCAGTATTGACAGAAAGTGTGTTTGTAGCTAGGGCATAACTTAGAATTTGTCTAGACTGGCCCGCTCCTGTTCCACCAACGATCCTGACAACTCCATCATCTCCAAGAGCCGCCCACTGTGCTGATGAGAATGCAGCTAGGTCAGACCATTTCTTTGTGCCAATAGATGGTGAAAAGAAATATGCATTAGCATGAGCGTTTGTTGAAATTCTGACAGTCGAAGATGTAGCACTGACTACGTTGCCAGAATAATGTTCATACTGGCTAATCTGGAACCATACACCAGAAATCAAACCATTTCCTAGGTGCGAAACACCGTAGATCGCATTTGTTGTCGTGTTTGCAATCTCAGCATCACCATAAACAACTGCTGAAGCCTTTGCACCATCGGAAACACCTTGAGTTGTTATCACAGGTACAGTTAGACCAATATTTGCTGCATATGTCAATAGGCAACTAAGTCCTTTCTGTGTTGCGCTCGCTGGTGGGAAGTTATCAAAGTGAAACAACATGTCGGGAGAGCCATATGTATCCTGAACTTCCTCTGTAAACTGACCAGAAGAAACTGGTGTCTTAACCAATCTGATTACGTTTGCTCTCTTTACATAGTCAAGAACTGGCACACCATCAAAGAATGGATAATATGCTGTGCTTGGTCGAACATTCTTAGACGAGAAATTAACTGCTCTAGAACGAATAAATGGAATAATAGTTGTATTCAGGATTCTAGTGCCAAGAGCAGTCCTTACTTCTTCGTATTGAATTGTTCTGATTGCTGTTGTTGTGTAACCAATAGAGAATTCAAAAACGTTCGGATCGTTACCCAAACCACCGAAACCATTAACAGGGAAGCCAATTCTATCTGCAACGTCTGGATTTACACCAATCGACGAGGCTCCATATGCAACTGCGGCTCTTTTTGCATCTGGGAAATATGCACTCCATGTATATCCATGGTACAATGAGGTCCAGTTTTCCCATAGTGTTTGTGTTGTTGACAATGGAAGCTGTGCGTTTGGATTTGTAACAATCTGAGTTACGTGTTGGTCAATCCAAGTATCATTTGGCGGTGCAAGACCAACCGAACCAGCCCATTTTGTTACATTGAACGGATTTAGATTTTCAATCTTGCTTGCTAGGTTTTGGTAAACTAATGATGTGTTATCATCATATGGTAGCATGACAAAAGAACCGCGTGTGCTGTATGTACCAGCAATTGATCCGTTTGCATAGAAGAACACATCATAGTTGTCTGAAATGAAGCTTGGCTTCATTCTTCTATTGAATGTATCAATAGATGCTCTAAAATCAATAGAATCGTGATCTGCGGCTGAGAAGTCTGCAAATGAATCTACGATAAAACCGTTCTTTGTTCTTTCTAGTCCGGCGTCATCTAGGATGGTGTCGTCTGTCTTTGTTAGTGTTGCTTGTTCTAGCAACGATAGAGACGTATAGTATTCTAAGTCTTGAATTCTTTGCTCTAGAGAACCGATATCTCTCATTGTGTAACGCTTGTTTTCGATATTCTTGATCGAAATGCTGTTTGCAGCATCAGAGATGTAAGGTGGCAATGAAAGAACATTCAACAACATTGCATCGTCACGTTGTTTTGGTGCTGATGGAATTAACGCATCAATGCCCTGAACAATGTCAAATTGCTTGTCTCTGGTTAAAACAACGTTATCGATTCTTGCAAGATAGTATGCAAAGTCTAGAGTAAAGTTAGTCTCTGAGGCTGCGATGTATGTTGGTGATGTAAACGTATTTGCAAAACCAATTGTTTTCCTTGGTCTGAAATCGATGCAATCACGAAGCGAAAAGACTCTGCCTGATGGTGATGTGTATTGTGGAATATCTGCATAACCAGTCTGGTTGTTTGCATTTGGATAACTATCGACAGAGAAGTATCCTTGGTTCTGGTCGTGATCATAGTAGTTCACAAAGACACGAATTTGTCCAGTTGGTGGTGGTGATCCAGACTTTAGGCGAATCTTCGCCATACCATAGTAGCCATCTTTTTGACCAGTGTCTAGAGTATAGTATGTTGTTATATCCTTCGTTGGATCAGAAACGTCCGCGAGGGCAACCGGCGTAGATGAATTTGCAGATTGAACAACTTTTACCAAAGAAATAACGTCTGGGATGTACAATGATAGATCAGTATCAGGTGTCTTTGGTAGAACGCTGTTGTTTGCAAAATCAACTTGACCAACTGATGAGTACACATTGACACCTGGCACGACAACACCAGACTGGTCATATGCAAGTTGTCCCGATGATGTTGGTAGCGTTGTTGTGTTTGCAAGAACTTTTGTTTTTGTTTTTCTACCACCATTTGTTACGTTTACGATTGCGACAACCGCAATTGTTGAGTTTCCACCACCTGCAATTGTGATATTTGCAGTCTGGGTGCCAGTCAATGTGATAGTAGTAGGTGTATCGCCAACCGGTACGACTGCGCCCTTACCAAACGTTGAATTGACTGGATTTGTGACTTCAATGAACCAATCTAGAGTTTTCTGTAATGATCCTTGCACGCCAGCAGAACCAATAAATTGTTCTGCTCCAGACAAGTTCAAGATGACAGTGTTTGCAGTTAGAGTTGGTGTAAAGACTTTGCGGTATTGATACGAAACATCTGCAATACCAGTGATGCTATTTGCGGCATCTGTCGCTACGACGAAACGGTATGGCAATTCAAAGATCAATGAATCAAATGCGGTATCTGTCAAAAATGCATCATTAAATGTTGTTGTGCTATCCTTGGAAGATGACGCAATATCAGCAAATGCATTGACACCAGTCACATTTCTGATTGCAAGAGATTCAACGTCCTTGAATTGGAAGTCTAATGAAATAACAGAAGTTGTGTCTGGAATAACGCTGAAGTTTGCATCTACAGTAGCAATTTTTGTCACACCGTTGTATGATGTTATTGTTCTTCTATCACCAACTGATGTTCCGGCTGTCACCGTCAGAATTGCGCCAACATAGGCGTTTGAGACAGAAGAAAAACCAGAGGCTAGGTTAACAGAGCCGATTGTGTTGTTTGTTCCTGCTGAGTTTGCAGCTAGAGAAATTGTGTTTACGTCAAATAGATGCGCTCTGTATTGGTATGTGTTTGCTAGTGAAATTGTTCCTGTTGATTCTAGAACCCAATCACGAATTCTTGCAGTACCAATCTTTGTATTGGCATAGTTTGCAGAGACAGAAAAATCAATGTTTCCACTCGGAACACAGTGAAGATCAATGCTAGAGAATTGAGATGTATCAAAGAAACCATTTGCATTTTGAACAAAAACAAAATCACCATAGTTCATCGACAATGCATAGTTATTGATCGATGTTCTTGTTCTTGGTTTTGGAACCGATATCTTTGTTGGTGCGATTGTTTCAAATTCAAAACCAAAGACATATGCTTTACCTGCATCTAGGGTTACGATATAGTTTGCGTTATTTGAATCATCTTCGGAGACGGTAGCTCTGAATGCGCGGACGGTATAGTTGCCAGCTTGGTCGTATGTTCTTCTTGCTAGTGTCTTTTCGATTTCATTGTAGATTGGATATTTAACCCATTCTGTTATTACACCATTTTCAATTGTCATCAATTGAATAAATTCCGTAACATCAATTGAGCTAGGTGCTCGTTTGTTGAAATTTAGTGTAATAGAGAAACGATCTGCGCCAGGTGCTTGGAAGTTAGAAGAATCCAAGGCCGGGTCTAACAGAGTATCATCATCATGTTCTGTTACGATGGATTCTGTTATTTCAAGACCAACTGAATATGTTGGTGTGACACCATATTTGTCTAGAATTACAACTTGTTGTGGAGTGTGAACAAAGAAACCTCGAACGAAAAATACACCTTCGAGAATAGCAGCAACAGAGCCGAGACCAATAGAGTCTGAATCAGAACGAATTTTTGCAATACCAACTGATGGAGAAACCGAAAGCGCGATTGTGTCCGATGGAAGAAATTCCTGGCCGGAGACATAACGAATCATGAATGTTGGTGGGTCTGCTGATTCTGGTGCAACTGCAATAATTCTGGCTCTAGCGCCGCGACCAGCGGTGTCAACAATTTCTGCACCGTCATATTGGTCTACGTTTAATACCAAGCCACCGAATGTTGATTCTAGCTTAACATAGGTAACATCGGTGTAGAGGTTTGTCTGTCCACCAGTAACGGGCGAACCATCCTTAAGGATGTTATTTCCAAGGCGTTCAATCTGATTCTGTAGGATTGTCTGAAGTTGGGTTAGCTCACGACCTTGAACTGCATATCCCGGACGAAATAGAATTCTATGAAAATTCTTAGATTCATCAAAATCGTCAAAATATGGTGCAACATTAAGATTGGTTTTTTCCATTTATTTCCCTAAAAATCAAATAGAACTTTGAACACTTCCGCTTGATTGTTGTTTCTTTGGACTGCTAGTATATTTTCAAAATACAAGACTTGTCCAGAATATCGTTCTAGTGGAGGATTGCTGAATGATTGAACCCTCTTAGATTTTACTGAATTTGTGTTAAACATCAGGTTTCCTACTTGAACCACACCAGTTGCTTGGGTAACCTTAACAATTGCTGTGTTTGATTGATTGCCAATATCAACAACATTCCCAGAGAAAACGATGCTTCCATTTGCATCAATCTGAAACACAAAATCATCGATAGCAAAATCAGGAGAATTATCTTCTACGATTGTGATATCTACTGTCTGGCTGACAGAATTTGAGTTTGCAATCTCGGTAGTGTTATATTTATATGGATTTTTTATTATACCGAACTGTCTGAAGTCATTTTGAATAGTAAATGTACCACCTTCGGTCGAATCTGGTCTTCCAATACGCCCAGCCAACAAGACTTGCTTTGCGTTCAATTCCTCTGCTGGTGCGAAACCGTGTCCATTAACCGGCGAGATGATTGCTCTTGCTGTTGCTCCAACACCACCAGCAAATGTCACATTTGCATATGTGTAGCCCGTTCCTTGGGAAGTGACAGTAACAGATGAAATATTGCCAGTTAAGCCCACGTTTGCAACTGCGGTAGCACCAGAACCATCTCCGGTAATTGTCACGATTGCTAGATCAATACCGGCATTTGCGCCATTATAACCAAACCCCGGATCGGTGACAATAATTCTGTCGATTGTCCCCGGAACGACGGCTGTTGTTCCGACTTGAGTCAATGGTACAGGAATATAATCTGAAGTCACAAATGCAGAATCATTTACTTCAGAAGCAACGGTGAACATATATTTCCAGAGGTAACCGTCTTGCATCTTAACAAAGCCGCTGTTATTGTTGTTACCAATAGGCTCTATTGTAGAATTTGCTGTGTTTGCATTGTCAATACACTTATAGACCTCATTATTAGCAGTAACAACATAGATTTTGTTTGAAGTATTTGTGTAGTATGTTGGGTTATTATCATCATATGGTGTATAGATGACATTGGCCGTCCAAGCTGTTCTTGGAATGACAAGCCTGACAGAATCACCGCGAAGGCGCTTTGCTGAAATCATGGAATTCCATGCGTCCTTCTGAGTTACAATTGATGTATCACCAACGTTTGGTGAGGCTTCATTTGCCCAAGGAAGGATTTTTCCGATGAAAAGATAGTAAGAAACGTCTTCCCTGGCAAACGAATCCAAGAACTCGGATGCAATCGTGAAGCGATAATTTGGTGTTAAGATTGAGTTTGACATATCAGTTTATTTATGGAGTCTTATGAGTGTTAGCCTTGCCGCTAATTGACAATTTCAAGAACTTGTTTTCGGTTACAGCACCGTATGAGAATACGTTGGTGGAATCGGTTGGCGACACTTCCGCGAAGCCGACTTCAACCTCTGCAAATTGCTTCATACCAAGAGGGTGAGCTAGTTGTTTCAGAATTTTTTCATACTTGTCTAGTGTATTCTTGGATTGAATGACATAGGAATACAATTGGTAAAAATCACGATCATGAATCTTATTTGTGCCAGACAGCAAACCGTCTTCATTTTTGTATCTTCCCGGATATTGGAACATTCCTCCGGCAATTTCTGCAATGACATTAGCCGTTCCGTCACCGCTCATTGTTAGGTCAACCAGAGGTGGTTCAAGATAGCCTCTACCACCTTGACTTACTTTGATTGTCCTTATCTTACCAACAGGTTGTAGGGATGAAACACGAACATCATCACCGTCACCAATGACTGCATCACAGACCACATTTGCATCTACGCCGCCAACAGATGAAAGAGAAATAGTTGGCAATTCACCCATGTGATAACCAGAGCCGCCAATGAAATTCCTCCCATAGACGCCAATTTTCTTATTGTTTGCAGAGTTAGCCCAAGTGCCGAAGATAATAATTGAATTTGCGTTGACAACGGTCTTGACTATCTGACTTTCATTGTTGATCATGATCTTAGCATTAGCTGTTATTGCATTTGAAAATGCAGTACCAATTCCCAAGACTACGTTAGAACCAGCAGATATATTTGCTGTTCCGCTTATTCTTGGTGGTTGAAAATCAATCTTTGCAATACCACCCGTCGCGGAGACTGAAGTGACAGCCGCCGCTGCATCCTGTCCAGATGATCCTGGTTGGTTTGTGAAGATAACTTCGTCACCTACTGCATATCCAGAACCACCATTTATGATCTTTAATGATCCTAGAATGCCAAAGTCTGTCATTGCAACGTTAGCTGTATTTCCTGCTACGTTTACTTCAAAGATTGGCACTGGTAGCTTAATCGTAGGTGGTGCACTATAATCTTGTCCCTCAGTTATAATCAGGACTTGCGTAGGATCAACTGGACCACAAAGACCATATTGTTGGTATTGGAATGACTGAGAAAGCAAAGTGTTTAGGTTTGCGTTTGCAAAGGCTGGGAATCCATATGTGTTTGAATTAATCGGTGTGTTTGCATATGTGTGAATGATATCAGTCGTGACATTGTATGTGTTTGGATGTGTGAAGCCACTAGAATCGACACCATTTAATTGAATAACAGCACCAGTTCCACCACCGCCTGTTATGTTAAAGAAAACACCAGGTTCAAATCCAGCACCTTTCGCAAGGACTTCTAATGATCGGATACCTGATCGGAAGATGCTAGCCACGAAGGCTTCCGCACCAGAACCAACATTAGATGTGAAGACAAGAGGGTCACCAACATTATAGAAGGTTCCACCGGAAACAATTTCAACGTCAATAACAGACGATGTAATTGGAACTGCTATTTTGATTGAGATGTTATTTTCATCGTCTATAAAGAATGTATACGCATTCTCACCAATAACAAAAGCTTTTGCTAAGTCAGTAACAGTTAGTTCATTATAGAATTGTCCCTTGTCAAAGACTTGCTTGTATTTTTCTACGATTGCTGTTGCTTCCGATAGAGAGCCGAAGATTTGTTGACCGACGAACCTGTTATAATCTGCACCCTCAATGTCGATTGTTAGTGTGTCATTGTTTGCTACATTTTGGCTCAATGTTACCGTTCTACCTGACAATGTGAAGTTGTTCTGTGTAATCTCAGTTTCATTGATGAAGACATGCAAATTAGCCTTTGAATTTACCGTGTCTGATATGATGTATGATGCTGTATTACCATCACCAGTATAGATATTCAAGATGTTACCAGTAATCCTGAGTGCTTGTTCCTTAACCCACTTTCCATCAGAGACCTTCAGGATTGATCTGTTTGGGTAGAAAATTGTAATATCTTCACCAAAAAGAGCCCTGAATAAAAATTTGATGGACTTCTCAGTTCCCTTAGAAAGATAAAACTGCTTAATATTCTTTATGACAAGTGCTTTGTCGGCTAGCATATCGTCTGGCCAGCCATTTAGATACTGATCCTTGAAGCGATCTAGGAATTGGTCAATTGCTGCATCAACATCAAAAGCTGAATTCAGTTTGTCTAGACCCCAGTTCACACCACCATCTTGCTCTAAAAACTCATAATAAGCTTCTAGAAAAGCGATGAATGTCTGGTAATCGTCCTGAACGAATGCTGGCAACTGAGACGGTGCTACCAGCGAGACTTTATTATTCGATGAAATCATGAAGATGCTGACGATTCTTGCAAGTTAATGTTGATTGATGAAATATCAGAGGTGTCTATGATCAAAATGCTTCCTCTAACTGATTGAATGATGGGTTCCTCTGTCTGTAACCACAGTGCAATATAACGACTGAAATTAGATGGATTGAATGAAGTGATCACAATCTGGCCTAGAAGATAATCGATTGTTCCTGCATTTTCAACTAGAATCACCTTTTGCTGTAGATCATTGTAATAGAAGATTCTTAGCTGCCCATAGCGTGCTGCAATGACTGGTTTCGCAGTTGCTCCGAGCCCTGTGTCAGAATTCAATGTGACGAGTGCGGTCGTGTAAGAGTCGCCCTTGTTTGTGACCTTGATGGATTTGACCATACCATTCACAATGCTTGCGCTCGCGGTTGCACCCTGTCCATCACCTGTGATTACAACATCTGGTGGTGAAAGATATTGCGATCCCGGATTTGTAACAACAATATCATCGATACCAGTAAAGGACAATGGCTTTTCTTCGAAATAAACGCTCTGTTCAATACCGTTTGGGTCTAACATTTGGAAGACTGTTGAACCTAGTTTATCAATGACAGTTCCACGCTTTAGTTCTGTATTGAAGTTTAGGGTGTATGTACCACTTCTACCAATGACAGGAAGAAACCTTTTCTCTAGGAAAACCCTAGTGTCATTACCAAGAATAGCTGGGTTCGAATCGTCAATTGCGGTTGCCAGTTTAGATGTGATAAAATTAGAATCGAATGTTCTTAGATTGGTTTCGTTGTAATCTATGATTGCATTTCTAATTGCATCCGTAAGGACGCCTTTTGTTAGATTTGTCTTTTGTTTGTCATACTGCACAGTTGATTTCAACCTGACGTAAGTATAGTCTGGGTCCTTGATTTCTGGGTTGATAGAGACGGTTACTCTTTCCTCTACTAATTTCTTAACGATACTGTCCTTCTGGGCTTGAGAAATCAAGAATCCTTCCTTTGGTGCAAGTGCAACAAAGACTTTGCCGTAAATAGGTGGGTTGTTTTCCTCACCACCCCAGACAGAAACAGAACCTACAGCCGGGAAATCTTTCTTAATGGTAACTTCAAAGTCTCCCTTCGTGACTGCTCGACCTTGCGTAGAATAGAAAATAGGCGCAGATGCTTTGATAGAATCGATTGATTCCTCATCATCACCACCAGCCGCAGCCGCTACAGTAGAGACAGAGACAGAGGCTACGTTATCTAATGGCAGCATCGTGAAGAATTGAGCCTTATTTGCTTCTAGGCCATTTGTTACCAAATATGAGACCAACAACAAATTGCCAGTATTTGGCTTCTTACCAACGATACCATCACCGAAATACAGAGTATAGTTTCCGTTTGATCCACGTTCTAGGAAGAATGCATTTGTAGAAGAATCGATTGCGGTAATGTCACTAGAAACAGACCATGTTGTTATCAATGTATTTGATGCTGATTCTTGCGTCTGAACCGATAGTGTGTTTATGTCTACATTTGCAGATGGAATCTCAAAACGAAGCTTCGGATTTGTTGTTTGGTCAACAGTATATGTTATTGTGATTGGTTCGCCCTGAGACAAAATTACACCAGAAAATAGGAATGGCTCTTGGCCAAACGAGGTAACCCTAGAACCAAATAGGGATTCTGTTGTCACAAATGAATATGAGACTCCATCGATTGCAGAAGAAACGAATTGTTGGTATTTTGGAATCGTGAAAGCAGAAGATGAATAGTTTGGTGGTGGTGTGATTGTAACATCTACAGTAGCTTTTGCTGCTATCCTAGAACCTGGTAGATAATTCAATGTCTTTGCATGAGAATAAACGTTCCTTGCAACAATAGCGCCACCAATAAACGCCTCATTGACTGCCATGTTTAGATAGAAGGCATTATAGTGTGTATTGTACGCTAGGTTCTTCAATAAAATTGAAAGACCAGAGCCTTCAAAGTCATAGTCCTTGAACTGATCTTGGGATTGGAACCATGTTCTCAGATTACCAAGGATGGTATCGAAGTCTATTTCTGTTATTCTTAGGACGTTTGTTGTCATTTTTACCTTGCTTTATCTAGAAAGAACGAGCCTTGAAATACTTTGTTTGGTATTGTGTTGATTAGGAATCTAATGTCAATGAAGTAGCCACCTGCATCTTCATCAAAGGTTACATCAATTTCAGTAAGTGTCACCCTCGGCTCATAAATCTGAACAACCTGGCCAATCAACTGTGCAATGACAGCATCCAAGGCTGGCGACCAGTTCTCAAAAAGCATTCTTCTGAGGTCGGAGCCTTCGTCTGGATTGAATGGCGTCTCAAACCTGTTGGTTAGGACCAGATTTCTTACAGAAGCGACGATGGCATCTGCATCAGTTAACGTGTTGATATCTTTCTTGACCGGATGAACTAGGAAGTTTAGATCGATATCTTTATAAGTTGGTTGTGCCATGATGGTTTATCTTGTATTTATGATGGTTGGATTGCGTCTGATGGGTCTCTGTGACCAGTCCAAGAGGCAGCATACTGTGGGTCCCAATGGGCTCCGTTTGGTCCGCCAGTGAATAGGACGTAATTGATAACACCCGGTGGCCATGGCTTCGGTGGCTGCGGTGGAATCCAAATACCACCTTGGTAAATCTGACCTGGCGGTGTTAGTGTTGGGTCTGCTGGAATCAAGTATCTAGAACCAATCCAGTTATATAGGTCAAATGGAGCCCCGTAGACATAGAATCTCATCCTGCGAAGCAAATCATCATTCACGCCATTTACATTACCATTTGGGTAGTTCACGACGAAATCCTTCAGTTTTGCTTCCTCATCTGTGGTCGCCCTCCTCCAATTGCCATTATCATATGTCTGTGGTTCTATCTTGTCATCGACTGTACCGCCTAGGGAATTTGTTATTGAGCCATTAAACCAACCTTCGTCTAGTAGAATCTTAGATATCGAACCAAACTTCAGAACGCCACCAAAGTACCAGTCCGCATGACCAATGATGTTACTTTTAGCCTGGCGGCTTACATAGTCTTGGAAGATAGCCAATAAGAACTTGCCTTTTTTAAACTTAAATGGGGCATTGAAATAAATGCTGAGTTGATCTGGTGATGTTAGTCTTTCTGTTGACAGATATGAATTGAACAAGCCTGGCTGGTCTGATGGGTATTGGTCTGTGATTTTCTTATAGATATCCCACGTAATAGGAATTCCCTCAAATAAGCCATGAGCCCTGAATAAGTCTGGAATTTCCTTGAATTCCTGGTTGTACGAGACAGTATTTGCTCTGGATGCAGCCTGAATCTCAAGACGTTTCTGTGTTGTTGCAACCTGATCCGCATCCCTTTTTGTCGTATCATTCTGGAACAAACCTTTCGAAAACGAAGTCGTGACCAATGAAATGATATTAGCCTCTACTGGCTTGTCCTTCATGCCGAAGACCATGTTTGCAACACCAATTCTCTTTAGTTTCTTGACAGCAACGGTGTAGTTTTTAACATCGTTTTCAGCCAAGGTAGTCAACGATTGGGAAATGCCATTCAAATCTTCTGGTAGGATATCGGAGTCGGGCTTTGCGAGGATTGTCTTCAGATTATCAAAATGAGTTTTCCCTGCAAACAGCGATCCAAACAATGACAGGACTGGTGAATTTGTTGGCTTTAGGTCTATATCTAGAACCTTGTGAATGTGATTGATGCTGCTGCCAACAGCCAAGGCTCGCTCTAGTGTTGGTAATGCTGCTGTTTTTGTGTCTGGCTCAATGACTCCAGACAGTCTATCGGTGTGAGATTCGAAGTGATCTATTGTCTCTAGAAGATCAGTCACGGACGGTCCTAGTGAAATTGATAGATCGACACCAGTTGCATTCGCACCAGGCGAATTTAGAAGATTGTTTAATCGTGTCCTGACTGCAAGAATATCTTGCGTGTGAGGATTTGTGAACAATTCAGCACGGCCATTCTCTGTTAGGATGGTCTTAACCATGTCAGACTGGAATGGATTTAACTTCTGAATATTCAATTCAGATGGTAGATTAACCAAATCTGATGGAAACTGGCTTGCATCAAAGTCAAGCCCTTCAATAAATGGACCCGAGGAGTTTGCAAACTCACCGGCTACTGAAGAAAATGTATCTGTTAGGAAATTAGGAATCATTCATTCACCAATACGTCATCGGAACCTTCTAGAATCATTGAACCACAATCAACTGCATCACCAATGCGTGCCTTTGGCAGGTCATTCACAAACACATCTGGCGAACCCTCTATCGTGGACCCGCCGTGACAAAGCTTGCAACAATGAACGTCCCACTGGTCAGAAACCCTGTGAGAACCAATATCATTTACAAACACATCATCTGATGCGGAGATGTTTGGACGTGACGGATAACAACCATGGCAACTAATGCCCAGAGCAAAGATCGCCAAAACGAGATGCCCCGGGCATTAGTTAACCTCCTTACCATTGATCTGAGCTTTCAATGTAGCAATTCCTTCTGATATTAATTTGTTTTGTTTATTTCTACTTATACCGGTAGCACGCCTCATATGACTCTTAGTTTTATATTCTATTCCGTCATAAATTATAGGGATGGAGCAAGATGGGATATCATAAGAACCACTAGCTCGTCTTTTAGCTACCATCTTATCCATAGACTCTTTTGAATGTTTCTTACCGTAAAATGGATTTGTTTCGCCTGGTTTTCCCTTCTTCTTATTAATCGATTTAATTTCAGCTTCAGTTTTTCCTTCCATCCAATATGATCCATTAAAACCGGTTGGAAAAGTTTCACCTCCAACAGACACATTATATCCAAAATTTATGTCTCTAGAATTGTATTCTTCAATTAACTTCTTTTCATTTTCTAGAGCATCATGCTCATTATCAAACTCCGCAATGATTTGCCAATTTACATTTTCAAATCCATACTTCTTGAGAGCATTTGATACGGGTCTATTTAACTTCATATCCCTCTTGTGAGCTTTACGCCTATCTTCCATACTGGTTGAAGTATAGCCCACATAAACTTTTTCATTGGGAAATTTGATCATGTAATTTTTGTACGTTCGTGCTGCTCCTGGCATATATCTTATATCCTCCCAAACATTGAAAGACCTGGATAGTATGTTCCATTTATCTGAGTCAAGGTTACTTTTCTATTTGTCTTTGTTCTAGACATTGAGACGTGAATCCAGCATGTTGTTCCATGCTCTAGAATCAATTGATCAAATGGTAGATTGTCTTTTATCCAGTTTGCAATCTCTAGGTATTTAGACAATGAACCAGCAGTTATTGATGGCCATTGCAAATCAACAGCCTCACCCGATTCGTGTTGTGACTTACCATCAGTTAAAGCCCTGAATCCTGAATTGATCTGAGAACCGGGAAATTGAGCGGAGATTGGATCTATGATCTGCAATGAAAGTGCTGCTAGGTTGCAAATTATATCAGCCTGACTCAAGCCATTTTGATCTGCAATTGCATGAGGATATGGTGGGCGAATTGTCAAATCAGCCAATTGGTAATATTTCGAAAGCTGCATTCTGTAACGTGAATCGCCATCAGTAAATGCAGTCGTTGAATCCTTCACGACAGGACATGTCGTTGGCGCTGGTGTTAGCTTGTTTGTGGTCACAACTTCACCTGAACCGCCTCCTGCAACCTTGAATGTATCATCGTGTGCTGCAACTTCTGTGCCTGTAATAGAAATCAATTTCGATGTGTTTTCAATTGTGTTTGCTGGTAACGACGGTAGATCAAAGTCATGGATTTCATCTACGTCTGGTGTAGATGAAGAATTTTCCTGTATCTTGCTTCCCTGCAACCATAGCTGACCAGCCACCTTGTTGACAAAATCTCCCTGAATAGAAGTCTTGCTGTCTGCACCTATGTTTCTTGTCTCATTTCCTCTAATAAGTGTCTTCATCTGACCGTCAACCGATAGAAAATAGTCACCAGAAACGTGTTGTGTCAGGTTACCATCTATCAGCAATGTCCTGTTACCTTTGATGTGAACATCACAATCACCAGAGATACCGATTTTCTTGTTCCCCAATGTCACCTCATAACCGTCCTTCATATTTTTATAGACAACAGAACCATCAGGGAAAAACTCAAAACCAGAGCCTATTCTGTGGTGCAGGGAAACTCTCTCGGAGCCAGGCGAATCATCGAACTCCATGACATGAAGTGATTCTGATTCGTATGCATGATTGAAAGGATACTTCGCAGACCAGACAGTTGGCAATTCAAACCATGTCTTACCATCGGCTGTGTTGTATCTAGTTCCGGAGGCTTGGGCTTTTCTAGAATCTGGAGAAATCTGGGATGGAATTGCAGCCTCGTCTGCTCTTGACAAAAATGGTATTGAGGCTTTGTCTGAGCCATATGGAGGATATTTTGCAGCCTTGTCTAGTTCCTGTGCATCGACACCATTAGGTGAATATCTGTATGTCTTGAAAATCTGTCTTGGAAACGAGGCTAGCTCTGCACTTGTTCTTGCATCCTTGAAACCAGAACCTTCTGGATGATTGACTTCATTTTGGAGAGCAACAGGCAATTTTCCAACAATTAGCATTGATTGTTTCTTTTCGTCCAAGAAATAACCAAAAACAGTATCACCTTCCTTCGCTGTTGCCCAGAATGTTCCTGTCAATGGTTCTAGTGGATATGCATCGGGAAGCGAATCCGTTGACATTTCTGATGTGTCACCGCTGTGGTGAAAGAAAGCCCTGACCTTACAGCGACCAATCCTTAGATCATCGCTATTTCGTCTTTCTACGATCCCAATCCAAGGAATCAATCCAGCTTTTCCAAAGAAGAAATTTTCCATCTTATAGACCTTCTAGTGTAAAGTTTGAGGCGAATTCCATAGGTAGTTTCTTAGGAAGTGTGTCCTTGGAAATTTCTGCATAGGAATGCCATTCCTTCTGTGTTATTACATGACGCACAGATAGGATCAAGTATTTTGCTGCTAGGTAATCATCTAACAATTCCTCTGCATTGTCTGAAGTAGATTTAGATTCGATTGCAGGATATTGAAGTTGAATCGTTGCACCAGCCTTCATTAGTGGAGTTCCTGGCATATGAAGCCTGATCTTCTGATTTGTTATTGACGAGAATTGCATAACCCTAGTTGCGATTGCTTCCTCAGAGAAATCAGTAAATAGACCTGCATTCTTCTTCGGAATAACAGAAAATACCCTATAGTATGGAATACGGCTTGCATCTTGACTTGTGATCAATTCACGCCAATCATTGTCTGGTATCTTGCTGAATTTGTTTAGCTTAAAATCTTTCTTGTACTTGCTAAAGAAAGTATCATATGAAATAGAATTTGACATGAATGTTTGATTATGCAACTGGAAAGAGTCTGCTTGCACACCCAATTCTCCATGGTCTAGACTCTTTAAGTAATCAAACAGAACATCATTTTGAATACCCAATGGTGACAGAGAGTTAACATATGGGTCAGTAGAATCAACCGTATCTGTCACGATGTTCTTTACCCTATATTCGATGGTTAGAATTGGGTCTGCAACAAACATCTCTGAGAGACTATCGAATACATAACCTCTATTGTTTTCAAAGAAGATATAGTCATTTATGTTGTTCTTATTCCTAGCCATTGAAGATAGAAACTGAATTGCTTCAAATGGCTTCAAGTTTGGTATTTGAAATGAAAACGCATAATTTGATGATTTCATAGGCCATGTTGCGAACGATTGCAAGAACGAATCTTCATCATCATAAAAGAAATTGTTCTTGAATATGTCCTTGATTGCAACTTCAGGCTTTGTTGTCTTGTATGACTTATTGACCCTGTCTTGAGCGGAGAAAACGGCGTCTTCCTTAATCAAATGCATCAAATAGGTTTGTTTAAGAGGAGATTCGTGATTTACCTTTTCAATCTTATAGATTCGCATCAGGAAGGAAAAGCTAAGATCATTGCCATCTTCTGCTTCAAATCCAGGTTTTGAAATTCTAATGAAGACCCACTCTTGACCACAAATTGGGATTTTTTCGATTAGGTTGAATGTATCTTGAACAAGGACAGTAGCCGACATTGATGGCGAAAAGATATCCTCAAAGATGTTCATCTCCAACATCTGTAGTTCCAAGCCAATGCTGTTTCTTGTGCCAGCAATCACGACGAATCTATCAATAGAAACACCAGTCGCACTCTGGAGGACTTTTTGTGTTACTGCCATTATCTTATGACACCTTTGTTAGATTATTGAATGAAACTCTAATCGCATCGACATACTGATTCTGCAACAATCTTATTTCTCGTTTCTTTTCATTCTCTGAGACTTCCCAATCATAGAATGATATTGTATCTCTGTCAGTTAGGATTGTGACTGTTTCGCCGTTAGACAAAGAATAGTCTTGTCCAGCTAGATCAATAGCTACATTAGCATATTCCGCTGCGCCAATCTCAATGTTTCTGACATATGGTGTATCCGAAGTAGACGAAACATATGTTAATTTTTTTAGATAAGTATGAACACCCGATTCTGCATTGCCAATAGAACCATATTTGTCTATTATGTATTTGTCTAGATTGATACTAGATAACGGCCATTCGAATCTTGGATTTATGATCTTATTGAATTGTAGAATGACCCAATGCAACTGAACATCTCCATAGACAATAAAAGCAACATCCTCTGGTTTCAAACCATCCTTGACTATTGTCGTATAGAAGAATTTGGTGTCGGTTGCATATTGTTCTAGCAATCTGACTGAAAACGTAACGTCAGTAACAACCTGTGGATTTTGTCTATTATCGTCCAGGCTGTAATAGACTTTTGGCATTTTGTCAAAATATTTACCCATGATAGTTTTTAGTATCCGTCCTTGATTCTGTCTCTGTGCATGATTTCTAGCTCAGTGAAGTTCAATTGAATTCTAACTGCATTTGGCATTCCATCCTTGTGAAGTGACAATCCATCCGGAGCCCAGTCAGTTTGAACACCAGTCAATGCACAACCAGAAATTCTAGGAATCCTGTCGTTTTCGCGAACACCATCCTGGTCTTGGATATAATACTTGATCTGGAAGAATCCCGGAACAGTGAAGAAAATGCCAGCAACGTTGTCAGACGAAATCTCTGGAACCATGTACATTCTGAATGTCTTTATTATGTCTAGGATTTCTTGTGCTTCTGCTGCATTTCTAGGTTGCATCTTAAAATCGAAATTGAATTGCCTGAATTGCATGTTCTCAAAGAACACCTCAGAAAGCGGGTTTACTGCAACGCCCTGACCGGCTTGGACATATTTGGCTAATGTTCCTGCAACACCAGCAAGACCGCTTTCGTCTGCAAATGCAGCGCCAAAATTGACAATATCAGAGCCTAGCTTGTCCATGTCCATCTTGATTCCATGCTTGACTGCATCAATAACAGAACCAACCTTAACCAAATCTTTTCCAATGGAAAGTGTGCTGTATTCTGCACTCAAGTCATGGTTTACTGTATCCGGCATGTGAAGGCAGATCAATTTCTTCAGGACTTGAACTTTTCTTTGGATTCTGAGTCTGTCCTTTCCATCGTTCAAGCCAGTCGAAAAAGCTTCCCCAGCCTTGATAGTCAATTCCTTGTTGACCTCAGAAGCATATTGCAAGCCTCTTAGTGCAATGACGTTTTTTGAAGTGTCGTCGTCTAGTGCTAGATTGTCTTTTATTGCTTGGGCTTTCTGTGGAACCATGATATAGAAGGAAATGAATGGCACGACCGCATCTATTGTATTACCAACAACCGGCACTTTGTCTCGTAGCAAGTCTGATGGATATTGAAGAATTTCAAGACCATCTTCTGTTTGGCTAGCGACTGAGATATCAGCGTTTGTTGGAAGCGGGGTTCTGTTTGTTAGCTTGAAGGTTGAGGTTGGCATTTTTCTTCTTTATTGATGTGGATAAATAGCACTAGGACATACACACACACATATAACTACAAACTATTTATCTCTAGAATATGGCACAAAGAGGCAAATTCAAACCAAAGAACCCGGAAAAGTACAAGAAAGGTGACCCAACCAAGATCATCTATCGGTCTCGCCTTGAGTTGGAATTCATGCAAAGAATGGACAGCAATCCGAATGTCCTAGAATGGGCATCCGAGGAGTTTTCAATACCATATAGAAGCCCATTGGACGGAGAGATTCATCGCTATTTCCCGGACATTTGGTGCAAAATCCAGAAACCAGATGGCAAAATAGAGACACTGGTCATTGAAATTAAAATGGAGAAGGAAAATGCATTAAATGAAGAAAATGCCCCAAAGCGAGGAAATAAGCTAATGAGGTATTACATTCGTGAGGTTGCGAGATGGGGTGTGAATGATGCTAAGTTCCAGGCTGCGACTGCATTCTGTGAGGATCGTGGTTGGAAATTTCAAGTCGTGACTGAGGTTGATATGGGAATTAACTATGGAGAATCTGGTAAAACCAACAAGAAGAAGTAGGTGTTTTCTGGATGTGTAACTCTGCACTCGGGGTAGGGCGGGGATAAGGGTTCTTTAAGGTCACTCGAAGAAACTCTACACTCTATTTATATAGTAAACCGAACCCCAAATAACTGGCAATAGTATAAATACACGCACTACTGCCGAATTAAAGGACAATGCTTTGCCACTACTTGACATACTGACAAAAGAATATTACAAATCGGGCTTGAAACCGAAATCGGTTGCTGCAAGAGCCTGGTTCTTCGATGTTTTGAAGCAATACAAGGTTACGCCATCTTCGTTGTTGAAAGGCGAGCCAGATACACCAGTCTCAATGGTTGGAAACATGTTCTTCTTCAGATACGATGCAAAGCTAAAAGATGAATTGCCATATTGGGATAAATTTCCTCTCGTAATTCCAATTGACTTCTATCCCGATTCCTTTCTAGGTCTGAACCTCCACTACCTCGGTTACCAAGAACGAGCAATCCTATTAGACAAGCTAGCTGCGGTCTCAGGGAATAAATACTTGGATGAATCTAGTCGATTCCAAATAACATATGACTTGATTAGAGAATCGACTAAGTTTAGGGAAGTAAAGCCCTGCATCAAGAAATACCTATACTCTCATGTAAAATCCCAATTCATTAAGGTCGAACCAAAGGAATGGGAGATTGCCATTTTTCTACCAGTTCAACAATTCGTCGGTGCGAAAGCAGAAGACATTTGGGAAGGTAAAGCATGACCTCAATTTTCTCGTTTGTTCCATCAGTTTCCGGGGCTGTCTCAGCCGCATCTGGCGTAATACAGAATGGTATTGGATCGTCCGTGTCATCGGCTCTCGGTGGTCTTTCTGGCCTTCCCTCTGCTGCTGCGGGAGCATTGTCATCGGGAATCAATGGAGTCGTTGGCGGTTTGACACACCAATTCAGTGGATTACTAGGACAGAGTGGACCAACTGGCGCACAGAATAATTCTCAGTCGTTGATGAAGGATTTCCTAGTTGATATCCAGAGTTACGGTGTCGCATGGAACAATCGATTTTATTGTTCATTTGTTCCACCACCAATGATGCAGGAATTGATTGATGCTGGTGGTCTCTCAGATCATAAGAGCATTGCTACAGTCTCGGATCAACAACACCTGATGATGAGAACTGATATGGCTGAATTGCCAGGTTATACATTCACAACATCGGATGTGAAGACATACGCGCCAATCATGCGAATGCCAAATCAGATCATCTATCAGGATTTGAATTTGTCATTCATGGTTTCAGCAGACATGGTTGAGAAATATTTCTTTGACTATTGGATGTATTTGATGAGAGACCCAAACAACCTGTATGAATACTATGACAATTTCGTGACTGATTTACAGATCACGATCTATGCAATGAACAACCAACCAATCTACGGTGTTGTTTTCCATGAATGCTGGCCAGTCGCAATGATGCCGATTCAACTTTCTTGGCAGGATCAGGAAAACATGAGATTGTCAGTTTCCTTTGCATATAGGTCATGGGAGACAGTTTCATATTCAGAGCCAGATATCAGTGCACCAATTCCATCCGATCCGGGAGCAAAGACACATTCTGTTCTGACAGATTTCTTCTTCAATATGCTGCCATCTATTCCAGGTGGAGGGAAGTTCTTGGCTGTTGCTGGAATGTCAACGTCACAATTGTTAAGGGCTGGTGTTTCTATTATTGGCAACAAGAGCCAGACGAAGGACCCAATTTCAAACGCATTGATTTCATCTGGTACAAATTCTATCAATAAATTTTTAGGAGGAGGTTAATAATACACTATGTTACCTAATGTAGCAGTTCCGATATATGAATTGAAGTTACCTTCAAGCAACAAGACAATCAAGTATCACCCTTTCACTGTCGCAGAAAAGAAATTGTTTCTGCTAGTAAAGGAATCTGATGATGCGAAGGATGTGATAAACCAGATCAAACAGGTCATAAAAAATTGCATCGTGAGCCCGCATGATATTGATGTGGACAACATGCCTATAATTGACATTGAATATTTGTTTATTCATCTAAGGGCTCGCTCTGCTGGTGAGGTTCAGGATTTGGAATTCGAGTGTAAGAATCTGGTAAATGAGAAGCCTTGTGGTGGTATAACCAAGGTTGCATTCAACATGTTAGATGTGAAGGTAGAAACAAAGCCTGGGCATACAAACAAAATTCCGCTGTCGGACAATATCGGTGTTGGTATGAGATATCCGACATATGCAATGGCACAGATTCTAACAAAGGATAATCCGTCTGAAACCGAAGTCTTTGATATCGTAGCAGAATGCGTTGAATATGTCTATGATGCAGAACGAATTCATTATACCAAAGACGAAAAGAAAGAAGATATTATCAAATGGTTTGAAAAGCTATCAGAGGGCGACTTGAAGAAGATCATGTCTTTCTTCGACACAGCACCAAAGATTGTCGGAAAGTCATCATTTAAATGTGGCAAATGTGGTTACCAAGAAGAAATAACATTGGAGGGAATCCAAGATTTTTTTGGATAAGCTTTTGTAATGACAGTTTGCGAAATTACTATCTCACAAACTTTGCGATGATGCAACACCACAAATATTCACTATCTGAGATTGAATCAATGATGCCGTGGGAGCTAGATGTATATGTTCAATTATTGATGGCTCACATTGAAGAAGAAGTCGAACGACAAAAGAACCAAGCACTAGCAAATAGGAAATAGAAGATATGGCAGTCAAGGACGTAAACATCAGAGATGAAGTAGCAGCCAAGATCGACAAAGGTCATGGCATTGCTTCGATTCCGAAGGATGCATTAGAGGGGTTTTACCGTGGCCTCCAGAAGAAGTACGGTCTTGGAAAGGTTGCAGACACCACATTAGCATCAGAACCAGAATCTAGAAGAAATGCTAGACGAGTCGTTGGTTCTCAGGCTTCTATTGTTCAAAGAGAAACGCCAGCCGCATACAACTCCGAGAAGGTAACCCAAGTCTTAGCTCATTCGACAAACAACCAAACTCAATATCTAATATCAATCGATGAACGTCTAAAGGAAATTGAAAATCGTCTTAACATCAGTAACCAGATGCAGGCTAAGGATTCCGCACAGAGTAACATTGTACGCCTGAAGCAAGAACAAGCAATGCAGAAAGTAACGACACCAAAGATCATGCCGCAACAAAGAGGAAAACAAACTGGCTCATTGATGAACACAGCAAAGGATGTTTTCTCAATTGGTAACTTCCTGAAGTATGGTGCCTCCGTGGCAATTACTGGTTACGACGCATACCAAGGTGTTAGCAATTCAAAAGAATGGGGAACAAACCCATTGATGGGTGGTTTAATTGGAATGCTAGCTGGTAACAAGAATGGTGGCGCTTTAAATGCAATCTCAAAGGCTACTACACTTGGAACAATTGGTGGTATGTTGAAGGGACCTGTAGGTGCAATAATTGGTACCATCGTTGGTGGTGTTGCAGGATTCCTTGGTGGTGATAAACTAAACGGTTTCATAAAAGACTTCATGGAAAACAAACTAGGTAAAATTCCAAAGTTGATTGGCCAGATCATTGAAGAAAAGCATAAGAACGATGATATCGTAGCACAATTGAGTTCTGACTACGGTAAATTTAGAGTAGATAATCTGTTCACAGACTACTTTGAAAGTACAAAAGCAACTCTAACGGCTGGAACAAAGAACATCATTGCAGATGCAGAAGAAGCTATTGGTCATGTCCTAAAATCTATTGGTTTGGGTAGCCTAGGTGATAGCTTCCTTGCAAAAGCAGATACACAACGAAAAGAAAGTAGTCAAGTTCTTGCTGACGCCTCTGATGCTGCTAAAAAAAGAAGTGAAGAAAACGACAAGCAAGATGCGGACATGAGAGCAAAGATGAAGGCTGCTACTGCAAATACAGGATATGTTCATGCTGCAACCAAAGTCGTATCGGAAGCCTTCAATCCACAAGAGCCAGGTGATAAACCTATTCAGGTTGCAACAAATCACCAGAAAGGCATCATTAAAAGAGCGCCGACTACGGCACCAGAAGCCGTACAACAGCCACAAAAAGCCCCAACATCAACGACTCCAGAACCAGTAAAAAAAGATGCTGCGAGTGGATCGAATGACCCATTGACAGTCGGTGAAGTTCCGGGAAATGCAATCAGGGCGGCTGTGGATGCGGCTTCTGCAATGAAGGGAGTCGATGGCAGCATCGATGGTCGAGTTCCACCAGAAGCCCTTGCTGTTATTGTCAGAAAAGAGTCTAGTGGTAAATTGAATGTACCGGATGGAGATAGTGGAACTGCGGTTGGTATCACTCAAATTAGACCAGATGCATTGAAGGATGTGAATGATAACTTCGGTACAAACATAACGCAAGATCAGATCAGAGGTGATTATAGAGTAGCCTTACTGACCTCTGCACTGTTTATGAAATTGAAATTGAAACAATCTGGTGGCAATCTTCGTGGAGCCTTTAGTAGATACAACGGCTCTGGACCAATGGCTGAAAACTATGGAAATGATGCAATGATGAAACTGATTTCCATGAAACAAAACGGTCCAATGGTTGCACCTGTTGCACCACAACAAAAAGACAGTGGAAGAAAGATTTTATTGGCTTCTGGACAAGCAAATCAATTGCAGGATATGAATGATAAAAATAACTCTAGGGCGCCTGCTGCTGCACCCATTATTACCTCAGTGAACAGTGTTAATACAAACAATAATATGAACCTACCGATGCCTGATACACGAAATGATGATCAGACATATCTAAGAACATTCTTTGGATAATAACAATAAGCCAAAAAAAGGGAGCGAAACTAACGCTCCCTTTCTTCTTTTCTTCTTACTCCGGTCTTGCTAGATTCTCAAACAAGTGATCGTCATCGTCCGATCCGGCTAGAACAACGCCTTCTGCGGTAGATGCTCTGACTGGTGCATGAGTTTCTACATCATCAACAGGTGTGCCGAGAGGTCTTGCTGTCGAAGTGTCGATTCCCAAGACTTTATCAAGGTGCAATTTAAGTGTTGCATAATCCTTGAACTTGTCTGGAGCGATCAGTGCTTTCAATGAAAATTCCTGATTCCAAAGGTCTTCTAGCTTCTTTGCATCTCCACCAAAAAGTGCTGTTGGATTATCGAATTCTGACTTGTCATAGTTTCTATATCCTTCGTACTTTCTGATCTTCAGCTTGAAGTTTGCGCCTTCTAGGAAATGGAACGGATCAATTGCAGGCTTATCCGTTGCTGGATTCCATGCTTGATCGTACTTGGCTGGATTCATAGATTCATCAATCTTCTCGAAAATCTTCTTTCCGTATTTGTACTTGAAGACTTTTCCTTCACACTCAGGTTTCTTTGGATCGGAAACAACTAGAATGTTGCTGACATAGGTTAGCTTACGCTTTTGCGCGCGAGCGATATCCTTGTTTGCATCAACGCCGGTTGCCCAGAGTTTCGAATTGTATTCGGAAACTGGATCATCCTTGCCTAGAGTTGTTAGGGAATTTTCGATATACCACAGTCCTGTTGGACCTTGGAAGCCGTGAGAGAAATACTTGACCCATGGTAGGCCATCATCTCCGTCTTGTGGTGGGGTTGGAAGAAAACGAATTACTGCGAAACCGTTTCCGGCTGCATCAACAGTAGGTTGCCAGAAGTCTTCATCTTTTGTGAAACCCTTTGCGGATTCCTTTTCGATTGCGTCCTTAAACTTCTCTACTGTGCTGCCTTTCTTTAACATTTTTGCAAAATCTGACATTTGTATATTCTCCTGTAGTTTGTATAAACGATGTATAGTTTTCTCTTATTCAAATGTACTTCTCATTATGTCACACTATTTATGTACAGTTAGGCGAAAGAGTTGACTATTTGTGCAGCTTTGCCTTTATCATAACCAATAAAGGCATTGTACTTCGGCAATAAAGCGGTTACTCTGATTTTGTCTAATGGCGCTGGAATTTCCAACATGTTGAAGTAATCCATTATCATACAGGCGCCCTCTGGAGAGATATCGCATTGAATCAATCTATCTAGAACATTTCCTTTGTTCAAAAATTCAATGTAGTCAAGCCTGAAATTCTCGTAGAGATTTGCAAAGCGACTTAGAGCAGAATCAACTTGTGGATTGGGTCTGACTAAGCCGCGAATATAAGCCTTTGGATTGTCATACAGATAGAAACCAACTGCTTGCTTGAATACAGCTTCGGATTCGTATTCTCTAGCAAGACGTTCGAATGTGAAGCGATCTTTTCTTAGACGGAAAGATTCTTCTGACATATCAAACGACCAGCCGTATTTTAGAATATCATAGCTGTCTGAGTTGTAATGGGCTTTTGCGGCACACCATATCTTGCAGGCTTCGTATCCGCTAAACAAGCAATGCTCCATAAGTTGTGGGCACTCCGGCACCTAGTAAAACTTCTCTATCTGTCGAAGCAAAATTAGCAATCCACTCCGATGTGAAATTACCACCATGATCTTGCCTAACCTTAATGTAGCCGTTTTTGTTTGGGCATTGTAACAAATCATCTCGGCTTATAAATGCATACGTCATTTTGTCAGTCACAGGAAACCAATTTATGTACGCAATTCCTGTCAATCCATAAGCTTCATTGATTACATGCTCTGGATTATAGTCAAAATCAGCTTTGTAGGCTGCTGTTTTTCCTATGCCATTTGATAATAAAGTTGCTATGCGTAATTTAACTGATACGCCATTTATAAGGTCAGTAGCTTCTTGATTTCGTTTTTCCCATAGAGGTACGCCAGTGAGCCTTGATACAAAATATTCGCCGCATCGGCCTTCTTTCAGTTCGCGCTTTCTAAACAATTTCTCAAGTTTGTCTAGCGATACGTCATACTCAGGTAACACTATCTCTAAAAAGTCCACTAATCGATCTATTTGCTTAGAATTGTTTTCCATGCTTGTATGGTCTCTTGGTGTTATAGTCATGCTTTGCAGCAATAATTTCTCCAATTGGAATATCGAATGCAGCACAATAATCTAGGATTCTGATCACACAATCAGCTAATTCGACACCTGCCGTTGGATATTGTGGTAGATGATCATCTGGTGGATTTCCATGTCGGAGACCTTCGCAAGCCTCGGCTAATTCGGTAACCATTAGCATCAGCATTTCTGACTTGTTTCTTGTTTCGTAACCATCTTCCCAAAATCCATGATCAACGTTATTTTTGTGAACCATTTTCGAAAAGAAGTGTAAAACAAATGGTAGCATTTCTTCGCTAACTAGCTTTTCTGATTCTTTCTTTTGTTCTGGAGTTTGTAAATCATATTCATCCATCAATTCTTTGATAATTTCACTATTAGACATTTTTAAGTCTTCCATTTCCATTCTTCTTTAGGTAGTTTTTCTCAAGTGCAACCTCAGTTAGTTTTTTCTTGAGTTTGTCGCCTACTAGTGTGGAAGCAACTTCTATTTCCATACCAGTCTTTTCACAGTAATGAGTAATAGCTTCGATCCAGTTTAGTTCGCCATTGGTCTCAATTACGATCTTCTCTATCTCATGATAGAACTTGTTTTTTTCTTCTTTTGTTGGCAATTAGGTTACCTCGTTGCTGTCACCAAAGACAGTGTTATATTGTGCACCATTATAGACGCGAACAAACGTGGTTCTTTTGCTCAGTTCTTTTAATTTCCTAGCACCACAATAAGTACAGCATGATCTTAGACCGCCGAGAATGTGCTTTATTGTGTGTTCTACTGGTCCACGATACTTAATTTCAACTTCCTTTCCTTCCGAGGACCTGTATTCTGCTAGTTCTTTTCCATCTCTAGTTTGAGCCGCCTTTGATGATGAGCCATGAAATTTAATAACATCTTCGTGGATTTCCGATTCATCATGCCCCGCTAACATTCCTCCCAACATAACGAAGTCTGCACCAGCCCCAAATGCTTTGCAAACATCGCCGGGAACTTGACAGCCACCATCAGAAACAACAAAACCATTCATTCCGTGTGCTGCATCTGCACATTCCATGATTGCGGATAATTGTGGATAACCAACACCAGTTACTTTTCTTGTAGTGCAGACAGACCCAGAGCCGATGCCAACCTTGACTGCATTTGCACCTGCCAGGATTAATCTTTCTGTTTGGCTTGGTGTCACAACATTACCTGCAATTATGAATGTGTGAATTGGAAGTATTTCTCGTGCCATCGAAACAAATTCTATGAAATCTTCGCTATATCCATTTGCAACGTCAATGCAAACTTTTGGAAGACCCCAACACCAATTATTGTCCATCCAATCTCTAATTTTCAGTAGTTCACGACCATCAGTTCTTCCCATTGATAGAATCGGGAGTGTATAATTTGGAAGTGAATTCCACTTTTCTAGTGGTTCATGTTTACAGATTGCAGTTAGACAACCATGTGCAGATATAGATTTTGCCATTGAGAATGTTCCAACCCCATCCATGTTGGATGCAATGATTGGAACACAGGTGAAATGTCTTTTGTTTCCAGCTAAATCGATGTATTGAAACTCTCTATTGATATTTACATCACTTCTAGAACCAAGTGTCGAAACCTTCGGCATGATCAGAACATCCTTGAAGTCTAGCTTCGGATCATTGATTATTTGCATTCTTTTTACCTCTCCAAAACGAAAAATGGGTGAGGCGGAAAAGACCCGACCTCACCCAATATTGTATCACTTCTTGAACTACTTTGTTGGCACATCTTTCTTTTCTTGATTATCTTTACCAACCTTTGATGCTCTTTCTGCCTTTCTCATTCCTTCAATGTAGTCTCGCTTCTTCTTTTCGAATGCTGCTCTCTTTTCAGCAGCTTTCTTTGCTTCGTCAGTAGCCTTGTCGACCTTGATCTGATCTGCAACTGGCATAACTTCCAGTTTTGCGACAGGTTTTTCTGCTACGGCACCAATGACTGGCAAAGATAGGACGACAACACTAATTGCTGCCAATAGTAAGGACTTTTTCATTTTGATTTTCCTCTGCATAAAATAGATGTGTTCCAATTTTACTCAAAAACTTCATGTCTCTTGTCCATGCAGGATGAACATAGTCTGCATGGAAGTGTGTTGCATTTGCTACCAATAATTCTGCACCATCGTTCAACTTGTTATTTAGAATCTTTACTGCGATGAAAACAGATTCAGCCCAATTTGTTCCAGATGTTGGTGCCAATCGCCTGTTAGCTGGTAGACAGTAATAGGAAAATTGACATATTCTAACACCATTCACAACTCTGGATTCATGCACAATAGAACAGATGTTTTGTGTTCCCTTCTGTTCTGCTCGATTCATGATAACAATACCAACAGCTTCCTTTCCAATCATCGGCTCCGTGCCAGCTTCATTAAAGATGGCTTCAGAGAGACAACTAAGATTTTGATTTGAATACGATACGTTGTACAACTTCCTAACTGGTGCGACTTCTTTCATATTAACTGGAGATGGATGCCTATTTTCGCTTATGATCAGAAAAACTAAACATGTCAAAATTCCAGCTAACAACATAATAATGGTTGTCATTAGAAATTTGACCATTATTCGTTCGCCTTTTTAGAAAAAGAAAAGAGGGTGTTTTTGGATTAGGCACACCCAGCGAAGCCTATGACTCTATTATTACTTGCTGTCTGCCTTTTCCTCTGTTTTTTCAATAGCAGCTTTGATTTCTCCACCCCAATCAGCCATTGTTGAGCCAGTTGACCTCATTGCTGAGACTGTTGCTGAAGTAGTTGAATATGCTGCTCGAAGACCAATACCATCATTTGTGTACTGAGCTGCATTCTGCGCCCAGATTCCCATCGAAGTGGCTTCACCAACTGCATCGATGTTTGCACCTAGGAATAGGAATGCCCACTTTCCGGTTCCCTGACGTGCTTCGATCAATTGTTTGATCTGCGGCCTTGTGAACTTGACTGACGAGTTTTCTTGACCATCAGTATAGATCACGACGATGCATTTATCGGGATGATATTCCTGCCAATCATGATCAAGCTTCAGGATGGTTTCTCCAATTGCATCCAACAATGGAGTACCGCCACGAGGCACGAAATCACTTTCAGTCAGGGAATTTACTTCTTGAAGATTTTTCATAGAAATGAAACGCTCAATATTTACTGTATTGAGATTACCATAACCAAAACCATTTGAATCGAAACGGACCGCAGTTAGAATTGCTGGGTCTGGAAGTTTCTTTTGTTCTGCGATAAATGTATTCACACCACCAATCACATCACGCTGTAGACCTGCCATTGAACCGCTGCGGTCTAGGATTAAACAAATCATCGTTTTTTGCATTGAATAGCCTTTCTCTCCGTATAAATGAAAATGGGAGATGATTCTGTTGCTAGGTTCATCTCCCAAAACCCCGGCTTACCTTACTGCTAATTACGCAGCAAGAGCTAGATCAAAATTTTCATCATTTGCGATTAAATTTTGTTTTTTCTCTGTTTAACGTGAGCGATTCACGGGTTGCTTATATGACATACTTACTCAGAGTCGATATCCGTTACATCCCCACTAAAGAATTCTCAGCTTATATTCCCCGGCCTTCTTCTATTGGCTGCCGCTAATGCGAAAATTCTTTGGTGGAGATGGCGGGAGTCGAACCCGCGTGTTCCGAGCGTTCTTTCATGCAAGTTTACAACCATTCTTTACAGCTACACCATTATACTATTTATGCTGCTAAAATACTGGCAAATGTGTTTATATTAGCTTCTTCTGTCAGCCAGTGCTTTCAAGTCAAATTTCATGGTTCCTGTTGCAATCATACAAGCCATTTGCTTTTCTGTCTTGCCATCAGCCTGTTTCACCATTCTCATTTCTATCATTGAAAATGTCTTTGTTCTTTTATTCCAGAATAGAATATCCTGACTGTTATCTTCTGGATCATAGTCAGAAACAAAAACCGGAAATTCACCATATTCCTTTTCTATCAAGTTTACTGCATACTCTATGCTAGAGCATTTCATGATAGATTTGACGTTCATAACTGGGTCTTCTGGTGGTGTAGAATAAGCAAAGGAACTAAATCCCACGAAGGCTATTATAGCTAGGAGTTTCTTTGTTAGTGACATTGACGTTTTCCCTATATGTTGTTATTGCTTTATCTAGGGCGTCATTCCAATCTAATGTATTTTCAACAAAAACCTGACAATCCTTGACTTCCTCAGAAGCCATCACGATGACGACCTTCGGAACTTCAATTCCAGTCATGTCACGAAACATCCTTGCGTAGGCTGCTCCCTGAATGAAGTAATTGTAAATGTCCTTTCTGTATTTAGTCCTTGTGCTTGTCTTGAAGTCAATAACCGCCGGTACGATAGCACCATCGACATTCCATTCCGCAATCAAGTCACATCTACCAGCTACACCAAGGCTGTCTGAGAAAAGTGCTGTTTCAATACAGTAGATTTGACCGATGTTCTGTTCTATGACAGGTTTGACCTTGAAGAAATTCTCTCGTTCCTCATAGGTTGATATGACTGCTTCGTGTTTTTGGAGATAGTCTTCACATAGCTTGTGGAGTGATTTTCCCCTGACAGAACTGTTAACCCTGATCTGTTCAGCAGCCACTTCACCAACTCGTTTTCTCCATCTTCGAAGGATTTCTTTCTTCAGGGGATCGTAGGATAGGACTGTCGTTATCGATGGATATGCAACGCCATTTATGGTGTAGTGTCTTTTACCATTTACTGTTTCTTCCTGATAAACAACTCCACCCCAATCTTTGAAATCGGGGTGGAATGTAAACGTCCTTTCTGGTTTAATAGTCGAATTCTGGGTGGGTATCACGATATTCAGCTTCCTCAATAATGAATGATTTTACTAGCTTGCTTCTCACAATGTCGGTAGCATTGAATTCGTGAAACGAGAATTCCGGCATTCTATCGATAATATTCAAGAAGTGCTTCAGTCCATCCCTTTCCTTTGTTCTGAAAAGGTCTGTTTGTCTGAAGTCTCCACAGAATATAACACGGCAACGATCACCCATTCTGGTAATGATCGTGGATAGTTCCCCATATGTCATATTTTGAATTTCGTCAACGATGACAATACACCTTTCTAGTGTGATACCACGAAGAAAAGATGTTGTCATGAATTCGATTTTCCCATGTGCTTTTAGAACGTCATATGCATCACCACGTTCATATAGCTTACATGCGATTTCTTCATATGGGCATTCGTAGACAGCAGCCTTTTCGTCTACCGAACCAGGTAGATATCCAAGATCACGCGAAGGAACACCAGAACGAATCACGATAACTTTGTCATACTCTAACTGATATCTTTCGACTTCCTTTAGAGCAAGGTACATTGCAATGAATGTCTTACCTGTTCCTGCAATACCGTGAAGCATCAGATTTCCACCACTCATGAAGGCTTTGAAAACTTCTTCTTGGGTGAATGTGTATGGTTTTACATTCTTAAGGTGGAACTTACCGATGTTACTGCCGTGGTGTTTCTTTTTGCTGGACATATGCGGCTGGTCCTCTTGTTTTGTGGTTGTTACTGTTTCTTCGGGCCTAGCAACTTCGTCTTCCAGAGTTGGGATGATATCATCTTCATCTCTCGAATATGGAAATACTTTCGAAAATAATTTTGCTACTTTTGCTGACATGATTTTTACCTACCATTCTTTTGGAATTCCAAACTTAGATTGCACGTCTGCTCCATGCATTGACGCAACTTTGCCGATAATGTGTTTCTGAAAATCTGAAGGGGGTTTTGTTATACCTAGTCTGATCGGATCACCGATATTAGGCATTTGAATATGCACTTGTTCATAATCAGGGTTTGCAGCAATCCATTCATCTCTTTCCGAAAACTTCATTACCTTCTCTATTACCTCACCTGTTTCTTTTTGCCTGAAATTGTATGTTGGCACATTATACTCCTGTTTGTTAATTCTTACAGGCAGTATTTAGATGCAACGAAGCCCGCAAAATGCGGGCTTCGAGAAAAGATTATTTAGGAGATTCTTTCTCCTGCGGTAGACGATAGAAGAAAATATCATCTAACACTCTACTCACGGGCTTTCTCTCCACAACATCTAGCCAGACTATCCTTCCAGCATGTTCACCTTCATCTAGTGAGATTGGATGCCAGGCAAACCATTTATGCCAATTCAAAAATCTTTCTCTATCTGCGCGTCGTTCTGCTGCTGTCTTACCCCAAATCATGCTGTCTTCCCCTTGAAATAAAGTCCTTTTGGACCGCACGGAATGGGTCCCCAAGGGGCCATTCCATGCTTCTTTTCGTCGGGGAGCGGGCTTCTAGCTTCAGTGACTAGCAGCCACGAAACAACCTTTCCATCCTCATCCTTACCCAAAACTGCACTGTTATGAGTGCAACGAGAGTCGGGAAGGCGGTCGTTCTTCGAATACAGCTTTTCAACATAAAATTGACATTGATTACAATTCTTGGCCATTACTCTGAACTCCATTTTTGATCGTGTTGGAAGACGTAGTTTCTTGAACTTCTAAAATCATCTTGTCGAAATCTTCCCAAGATGATCGCTCAAATGCTACCGGCGGTTTCGCATAGAACAAAAACTCCGCAGGGTAGACGATTGGTTGCCCAGTATCTTGATCTAGGAAGCCAACATTCGGAACGTCAACTAGACATGAACGCTCGAATTTGCACTGGATGCCCATCAGATTTAGATAGACGGGTCCCATGGGTTTGATAATTTTCACTGTCATAAGATGCTCGGGAGCGCCCGGCAGGATGACAAGTACCTTATCACCTTTTTCGAATGAGATTGACATGTTCTTAGATAGTCTCTTTCTTTTTGGTTACTTTCTTTTTGTTATTAGTCGTTTTGATCGGTTTGATTAACGGAGTCTCAACCGGAAGATTCTCCGGCGGAAGAATGACTTCAACCGAAGGCGTTGCTTCTTTCAACAGTTCTCGCTTGACGAGCCATGCTTTCGCATCATCAATATTTACAATCTGATATGCGGTAACCTTCTTACCGTCACGAATCGAGCGAACTACAATTGAACGTCCATCAACCTGCGGAATATTCTTGATATCCCAAATATAAGACGAAATGTTGTAAATCTTAGGACCGGCTACACCCGAACCTCTCGGCGCATTCCAACCCAACGAATCCGCCACCTCATCCTTGGTAACAGGTTCTCCATGCAACATGAACAGCATTAGATTCTCGAATGGTCGAGCCTTTTTCATCTTTTTTCTAGACATAATGTAGTCTTCTCCTATGTTAAACTTTCACAGTACAATACAAAACACTATAGCAGATTGGCATTGAAATGTCAACCCTACCGAACGATAACCGGCAAAGATTCATCATTCGGCAAATGAAATTCTAGAATGTTCTTCCTTAATTGCAGGAGGAAATGCATTTTGTCCAAGTCGGAAAAATGAGTTTCCCTAACAGGATCGAGCGATTCGTAAGCGTTGCCGATTTGGTAGAAAACGGTGATTGCTTCCTGATCATCTACGTCACCAGTCACCATGAACAGACTATAAAGCTTCTTGTTGCTATCGGAAGCGGTGAATGTCAGCCAGACTTTATCAGAATCGAATTCCGCACTGTCTGGAATGAAGTCCCTTGCATACGTAACTTCAAATTGATATTGCTCTAGGATATCAATAATTTGCCATGCAAATTCAAACACAGGCTGACCGCCAGTGACTCCATGTTCCTTGCTGGCCAGATTGATAATCAGTTCTTCTAAGTCTTCTCTTTTCATTTAGATTCCAGAAAGTAGGTAATATGTCGTAAACAGAGCGGTGTAATGAAGTGCTTGGTCCAGACCAATCACAACAAAAAACCAATGCCGTTTCCCTGCTTTATATAGCTTCGCGGTGGCTCTGGACGAGAAATAGTCAGTGATCCAATGAAGCATAAAATTCAGCAATGCGAAGATTGGTCCGAAGATCAAAAGAAATGGAATGATGTAAAGAAACACATGCCATGTCAAGATTTGATTATCAGAACTCTTTGCGAGAGCGATTGCATCAGATTGGAGCATAAAGTCAGCGACAAAATGCACCCAAAAGATGATTAAAATAACCCAAATGCTGATCATAATTTAGAACCCCACGATAAGTCCATAGAGACCCATGTAAATGCAAATAGCACCGATGGTCCAAACAACCACATTAGCAGCCATGTCCTTGGCTGGAGCGTAGCCAACCAAAAAGTCTAACGCCATGCCCACGAAAAGCATAAAAACACATAACAATTCAATCATTGAAGTTCCTTTAAAAAAGCAATTGTATTTTCTGCATCGCGGTGAAGGATTCCAGTTCCACCTCTCCGCACCCATTGACCAACATTTCTACCAGTATCATCGATCAAAACTGATCGATAACCACGAACAGCGTATTCCTGTTTCTCGATTCCATAACAAGTAATGACAGGAACATCTTCCCCAAGATACCTGTGGACCCATTCGCGTTTGTCGTCCGCAGCGTGTTCTTTCTGTGCGGTTCTCGGGATCGCAGTTAGGATCGTTACTTTGTATTGTTTCAGAAAATTCCAAAGAACGAATGCATCTGGCATCGGATCGAGGTTCAGGAACCAATGAGGAACTTTGTTGATTTCTGCCCACATTTCGGCATCGGAGTCGAAATGATTCTTGATCCGATATTTGTGTTTGTCGAAGTCAACCATGACTCCATCAAGATCAAGATATAGGTCATGATACTTCAATTCATCGCGTTCACTCATGCTGCTTTCCTTTCAGGTGTTCCTGCAATTTCCCACGTTGCAAATGAAACAGAACGTACATACATCAGAATCACTTTCTCTCCGACTTTATGACCACGCGAGCGAACCCATTCAACGTCACAAAGTCCAGTTCCAAAACGAACACAAGCGAGACCGTCAGTGCGAACTTCGGTGATGATTCCCTGTTTAGTCAGTTTCATTTCTGTCCCTTATGCATAGGTGATAGCTGTTTCTGAAGTTGATTTATTTTGTATCCAAGTTTTTATTTCAAGAGTTGGCTCAAAGTACATGACAGCAATACCAGCTAATTTTGATGGAAACCATTTTGTTTCGAACAAATAAATATGTTGCGGATTAAATTTTGTCTGCGCCCATTCTTTTACCACAGCTTGAATTAATTTCGCAATGTCATCTTGAATGTTGTATCTTTCTTCGTCAGATTTTGCGGTTGACCATTCAATGTCTTTTTCAGGAGACAACGAAAAAGGAATTGAGCCTCCAAAAGACCAAGACGATGGTGAATTTATATCCTTTGGGCGCAAGAGAGAATGGATATGCGTTTGTTCGAAATAAATTTTCCCATTGCTCATATATAAGTAATTATACGCTAATCGGCAGTTAATGTCAATACAGCTAAGTTATTGATTTTCCATACTATCTAGCATGATCAAGACGGACCAGACGCCGATATCGCTCAATTCCTCCGTCAACATGTTCATTTCCCTTGTATTGCTGTCTCGTTCTTCCTTCGTCCTTTCATCAATCCCACCAATCAAGGTTCCTGCTGCATGTTGCAGATCAAATTTTCTCAGTTCCTTTAGGCGCTTGTTCTTTTCACGAATCTCGTCAATATCAATATCAGAAAAAACAAGGAACGTATTCACGAAATTCAAGAACGTAAATCCATGCTCCATGTTTGTCTGAATGAACGAATCGTGCATCTGGAGCCACAGTGCAGCCTGTTCGTCATCAGCCGGATGGAATTGAACACTCAAAATCGGATCATCATCGATGATCGCAAATATACCAACTTCCTTATGTTGTCTAAGCCAGTCGAAGATTCCAAGATGCTTAGGTAGGTTTCTTGCGGTGGCATCAATGACAGGAAGCTTATGTCGTTCACCAAACTTCTGTACATCCATATGTTTGCGCCACATAGAATGCAGAACGATCTTCGCCCCGGTCAGATCACAGAGTTTCCTGATCATTCCGATTGCGAGCGCATCCAATTCAGATTCCGGTCCCATGCCATGTCCTGGCACATCCTCTGTTACTTCGGGAAACGGAAAACGACCAAAAGCCAAAATGTTCCTGAACGAATTCAGGACTCCATCAATATCTAAAAATATCACGTTCATTTTCTCTTATATCCTTTTTCTCAAACACATCAATTGTTTTTCAGTAAACCCCGTAATTCCGTGGCTTATACCTGAGTTTAAAATAATTTCATAAATGAAATTCTTATCTTCGGTGCTTTTGCCATACCACTCTGGAAGTCTAACGTATTTACATAACACAGGTATGTGGCCTTCTTTGTACAACTTCTCTAGGCCATTATCTATGTGGTTTATATACTCCCGCGCGTCGCAATTTCTAAAATGACGAAGTTGTATTCTAACTTCTATTACATAATCACCAGCATCATAGTTATCGCGAAATGTACTTGGATATGCAATAACCCTAATATCATCGCCATTCATTGTATTAATTTTATTCCAAGAGCATTAGTTGTTTGTGTGTGAATCCCGCGTAGCGGCCCGCGTAGATATAATTCACGTCCTCATGCTTCGCTGTTCGCCACTCCGGCAGTCCGCCATACAAAAACATTTCAGGTAAATAACCTTCTGCATACAATTTTCCTAGAATATTGTTAATGCTTTGAAGATATAAATTACAAGCGCCGTTTTGTATGGCATTGTTATATGGATCGAGCCTTACGCGAACCACAATTACGTGTAAATTTGAAGATTCATACTGTTTGAATGTATCTGGATACACAATCAATTTAACATCATCGTTTAACATATCAAACCTCTATTTGAAGCGGTCCGTAATTAACCCTAGTCTCACCATACTTAGTATAACCACACGGATTGCAATAAATTCGTGCGTTGGCAATCTCGTAACGAATCATTTCATGCATATGTCCATGACAGTGAACATGAACGTTCTTGTGTTTCTCAAAGAACCATTCGAGATGGCTCCTATATCCAGCATTCATCAAATGATCATTCGAGTAGCGATAGGTAACGCTTTTCTCGCTCATCGCATGATGCGTGACAAGAACAACCTTTTTATCCGCAAGGCGATCACATTCATTCTCGAACTTCAAAAGCATATGTTTGTGTTCGTGAACATAGTCTTCTGGGCGACAAATTCTAGCTTGATACCTATCTCCGAGCGCCAATGGATTGTTGTCATTATACGTGATATAGGTGAAATCAGCCATACATTGTCTGACGACCTTCATAGCCAGTTCATCACCACCATTCATATCAGTAAACAACGTACCACCAACGAATGCAACATCGCTATCCGGTACTTCCCAAGTATCTCCATGCAGAAAATGAATATGACCTTCGTACATAATACCAAGGTCATCCCTGAATCGGTTCAGAACAGCTTGATAGTTCGCTCCATAGAATTCATGATTGCCCGCAACATAAACCACATCATTGTATTGTTTCATCATTTCATGAAACGGTTTATAGTGCAGATTTAGGAGCGATCTATATTCAGCCAGATCACCAGCCACGACCAGGATATCCGATCCTTCATTCTTGTCTGGAAGAAAAAATTCCCTATTAATGTCAATGTGTAAATCGCTAAGTAGATCAAATTTCATTTTTAAAATCTCAGGAGAAAGGATCGGTCACGACAGGAGTGCCATCATCCCTAAGCATGATGTTCGAACATCCCATATCATTACCAACACCCATTTCAGAAGGTCTATTGTATTTTTTGTACGTCTTAGCCAGAAACTCTCGCGCTTCAAGCAATTCCTTGTTGCCCGTCAAGAACCAATTCGAACGTTTGAAACGGCGATTGCTCCAATCAAATGATGCAACAATCTCGGCTGATTCATTCAGCGGCGTCATGCTCGAATAGTTCCAGCCGTAATCATACTTAGCTGGTTTCATCGGATTTAGACGTTCCATTTCAACTACCAATGCAGAACGATCATCCTTGAATTCAAAAACAGTCACATTAAAGATGGTCGGAAAATGAGGATTTTTCTTTTTCTTATTAAGCTTGGAAAGTTCCTTGACATAGCAAGCATAAGCCGAATCGAAATCACAAATCTTGACTACCCGGCCAGGAGTCTTGCTGTCATAAACAGTGCCGAAAGCACCAGAACCCAATTCTGTTAGAGTCGTTCTTTTCGTAAGAAATTCTTTCGGGATTGCGTTAACGTAATCAAGCCTAAAATAAGGACTTCCACTGTCCTTTTTCAGTTTAACAGTTTTGATCTTAAAAGTCATGATGTAATATCCTACTAGCGAATATAGTTAGCGCCGTATTCAGTCACAGCGGACATACCACAATCAGGAGTGTTGATGTTTCCGCGAACGTGCTTCGCAGGAGCGAGATACGTTGCGGCTTTGTAAATGTCACCCGTCGCGATTTCGATGAAGCAATGAACAGAATTGGAAACGCCGGACTTCTTCACGACTTTGCAATACTTCCGCCCGTATTCGAGTGAAATTTCCGTCTTGTACATCTCATAAATTTTGGTGCTGCTAAAACACTTTTTTTCGGCGGCTGTGACTTTCTTCTGGAGAGCGACTTGGAATTTCTCGATTGCTTTCACTTGATCAGAAGTCATATAGGTAAACTCCAATGTATTTAAGCGTTCATTATACTTGAAATTTATTCTATTGTCAACCCCTTTATATTAGCCCGGAGAATCAAGGACTTAGCTTCCTCTAGGCTAAGGGACCCTAGGTCCTTGCCACCATCGCAGGTGATTGACATGTTTCCGCATTTTGCTAGCTTCTTTCCTGCTGCATCGTTATCACAAACAGCAACGATGTATCTAGGTAGTGCATAGAGCCATGATTGGATTTTCTTCGGATTGTTTGAAAGTACCGCAAATGCAGGAAGTCCTAGTGCATGAAGCTTGACAGCATCGAAGACACCCTCTGTCAGAAACAAAATGTCATTTCTGTAGAAGTATGTTTCCAGACCAAACACCGCGATGCTATCCTTCGCATATGTGTAGTATTTACCAACTTCCGGATCATTGCATTGTTCCTTGTCTCCTAGCGGGCGATACTGTTGATAGCCGACCATCTGCCCCGAGAGATTCCAGAGATAGAAAACCGCGACCTCGTCCGTCATTGGCACGTTTCCATACCGAGAGGGATCAAAGCCGCGGGATTTTAGATGAGATAAAACGTCCATTCTGCTATGATAACACAGAATGGCAAACTTGTCAAGCGTCCGTGTCAAGCATGAATTTCAACCAAGCCTTCTCGGAACGTTTTGAGTATGTAGCCAGCCTGCGCTTGTTTAGATTGTGAATTCCGAGGGCTGCATAATTCCATGTTCTGTGAAGCCCTTCAGTAATTGAATCAATGTCATTTGGATCAGCTTTAAAGAATGGTGCAACCCATTCAATTTCTGGAGAGACTAGAACAGGAACATTAGCAACGACATGGTCCGCAGAAACAATGTTGAATGTCTCCGTATATGAAACTTGCATTCCAATATCCATTGTTGCAACTGTCTTCATGAATGTATGGTGATCCTTCCACTGGTGAAGAACAAGCTTATGTTTTGGTTGTTCTGCAAACAGGCTCAAAATGTTCTTCAAGACTGGATTGCCATTCATTTCCTCACGACCTACGTTGATGTGAAAATGAAGTGTCTTACCAGTTTCGTTAGCAAATTTGATTGCTGCTATTGCTTGTAGGAGTTGGTTTTTCAGCGGGCGAATTGCACCGAAACATGAAATATTGATGTGCAACTTATCATAGTCAATCTTGCTATTTGGATAGACATTATGGACTGGGTAGTAGTTCTTCAACAGAGACAACTGTTTCTTTAGATCAACGCCCGAAAATCCACGGTACTTTTCTTCCAGAATAACCTTGATAGATTCGTACATCTCATCCGAATTACAATTGATGTGCATGTTCTTACCATAATCCAGATACTTAGAAACCCATTCTACGAAGATGCCTTCACCAGCAGCAAATGGGGTGTCAGAATGAAGTCTGATGATCCATTTTACTGTCGGGTGCAGTTTGGTTAGAATTGCAAATTTTTCTGGCACAACCCAAAGGGCTTCAATGATGACGTGGGTTGGTTTGAATGCGGTAACCTCAGCATCAATATAGTTATTGTCTAGACATTGAACGACTTTAGTTTCAATCCCATTGTTCTTCAGCATGTTTACCACAAACGTAGCTGAGTTTAACAGACCCGACGAAAGCCCACCGTAACGATGTGGCTCGTCTTCGGTTGGGACTTCTCTGTATTTTAGAACAAATAAGACTTTAATGTTTTTTCTGTCTTCCATAAATTCTCCAAGAGGTATATGGATTATTTAGCTTCTTCGAGAGCCGAGATTGCGGCTTTGATCAATCTAAGTTTACCAGTTTGGGTAATTTTGTCTCCCTTGGCTAGTTCTAGGATTGATATTGCTTCATTTATAAATTTGTTGTATTCGGTTCCCGGGCGATCTGGAATGGTAACGTGCATGTTATAAGTATCCTTTCTTCGGATCAGGTAGCTCCATCCAACCAGTCGGATAACTCATGCCGCTGTCCGGGTCTAGACTACAACTCCATTCCAAATGATCTTGGTGATTGTACTTTCTTGCGATTTCAACATCGTGCCCATCAGTCACAAGAACATTCTTGTTCATGGGTGCAGTATGAATAGGTCTCCAATTTGCGACAAACATATGCACACTATCTCCTAGTAGCTAATAGAAAGAAAAAAACTAGAGAGCCAACACCGAAGCAAAACGAATTCTGCCAAATTCCAAGGCAAACCGCACCGACAATCATTATGATCCATATGAACAAACCAGCTAAAGCCTCTGCACTCATTTTTTAGCCCAATCCTCATTCAATGCTTCTTTGTATTCCTCACTTAAAATAATCGGAGCATAGAATGGAGGAATGTTCTCTAGCTTCGTATCACCAACATCATAGGTGAAAGAAATATGCGGTTTGAATTCTGGATATGAATAGGTACATCCGTGCATTTGTTTGATTTGTTCATGTCTATCAGATAGTGTCTGACAGTTTAACAACAAAACAAGACAAGGGTGCCCTTCCTTCGTTGGGAAGAATGCAAACTGTTTAGGCACCGCAAAATGAACCTTCTGTGGTTCTGGAACGAAATCATCATAGAAATCGTCGCGCGAATACATGATTGTAGCATGTCTTCGTTGTTCTTCTTTTGGAAATGCGACTGGTATATTGTGCTGATCCAAAAAAGCCCGAATCAGTTTTTCTGATTCGGGGTGTACTCTAACTGCAACATAAGTTCCTGACATAATTAGTTATACTCCGTAACGTTACCTTTCCTAAGTATATAGTCGGGAGAAACAGCCTTCAGAATTCTTCTCCCGATCATAAGATCACCTGAATCTTCATCCATGCTCTTGATAACAACACCCTCGCGGACGTTTGTTCCATTCAGGATTGTCTTTCCATCTCGCAGTTCTTCGACTTTCTTCATGCTGAAGGGCCCACGATACAATTCCGGCACGACTTCAAATCCAAGGTCCTCACACATGTCTACCAAACCATCGAATGGCAGAAAACTTTTTTGTTCTTTTCCAGTAGCACTATTACGCCCATGGAAGTATGCATCGAAGACACGGAACGTAGGTTTTTCCATCCCGTAGTGCAAGTCTTGGACACCTTTTCCAAAAATCTCACCACAGATGATGAATCCCCATTCGACAGCAGGATCAAAAACATCTCCCATGCCCTTTTTAATTTTTTGGATACCGTCTTCAAGCTTGTGCAGATTGTCAACAAGAACATTTTGGTAGATATTGTGAGCGTTTGCATCATTGTCCTTGAACACAAGTCCTTGGGCCCCAAGTCCTTTTGAAAAGGCAAAGTATTGACCTTGTCCTTTTGAAAAGGCTGAATATTTCGCTTTCATAAGTTCTGGATTATTCAAGCTAGTATGAAATCCAATACCACAGAACGTTCCGTGAAGTTTCTCTGTGATGCTAACTTCCTCACCATCAAGGAAAACATGCGGGAACTTTTGGATGTTTTCGATATCGTATTTCAGTGTCAAGTCTTGTCCGATATTGCACATCTCACCAGCCATGTGAACGGGGACCGGCGCTTCGTATTTGGTGATGCCAAGAAAATCAGCAACATCATCGCCCTCATTTACGAATTTTGTATTTCCATGAGGTCCTTTGGTCCGTTGCGAATCCTGATCGATTCGGTACAAAATCCCTTGAGATACAACACCACGAAGTCTGATTGCTTTTACTCGATCACCTCCGCGACCAGCGAGAGTACCAGCGTTGCCTTTCCAAAATCCCATTGCCTTCAGAAGTTCCTCTGGCAGAACAGCACCCTCTGGAATGTATCCAACAAGGTCGCCCTTGCTATAGACTTGTTGGTTTGTGATGCACCGATAACCACGAATGCTGACAATCCAAAGACTGTCAGCATCGGGATGTTTGGTAACATCGTCAATCTTCATTACTTCAACTTTAAAATCAGCCATGATTAAACCTCATTTACATTTCGCAAGTTGCTTAGAATCTAAGTCTTCAAATTTCACCGGAAATCCTTCACCATCTAAATCTCTATCGTAGTAATAAATTTCCATTTTATCTTCCTTTGAAAATTTGATTTCATTGTCAATCAAATAAGAAATCAAGTCTTCTTCTTGAATGGAATGATCTTGAGATGCTAATTTGCCATCAACGTAAAGACCAACCCAATCATTGGATGTTTCATCAATAACTTTTGCGATTTTCATGTTATTTCTTTCTTTTATCTTCTGGAGGTGGAGGAAATGTTTCCGCATATCCCTCGTTCATATTGTCGATCCAATCTTCATGAACACATGTCAAGTAATCATGAAATTCCTTGTACTTTTCCGGCTTGAACACCATTTGTAGAAACTGAGCAGATGCATTCTTGCTGTAGTAAATTTCTACGAATTTTGGGAAGTACGGATGATCTTTAGGCTTCATCTATCAAGTCCAATGTAGTGTCCATTAGCATCCGGTTCCATGTCTTCATCAACAAGGATATATTCTGGTTCAATCAGATTTCCGTCATCATCGATTTGACAATAGCCAGAAATATTGCAAAGTTTTTCAATAAATTCATATGCATTTTCGATAACACGGTCAGATTGGTATACCGATTCTACACAAGTAATTTTTTGCTCTTTGATAAATTTCTCGACAATATCCAACAGCATCAAACCCTTTTCGGTTCTATTCATAATAATCACTTCTTTCCTATCGTCTTTGGATCACAATCATCCGTAATATATTGATATGCGCCCTTGTTGTATGCTATTGCAACTCGCTTCTTTTTCTTCTCTATTTCCTTTAGTGCTTCTAGTTCACGCTCTAGCAACTCGCCTTCGTATCGTGGTTTCTCTATCGATGTTCCAGTAGTAGCCGGACCATGATGGGTCCTAGATACGAAGTTTACATGCTCATTCCTCTTTGGAATTGTGTAGTTTGGAAACTTGCTCGGCACATTCACGGATATGTGCTTCACTACGGGGTGGGATTCTAGCAAATCTTGCCAATCCGCCCGTAGCTCCCGATCCAAACGCGCCTGAGCCGAGTTTCTGAATTTTCTCCGCTTGGTCATCCTGTATGCATCCTAATGGTTTCATTCGTGTTTCAGCAAGTCAGAAAGTTTAGTACATTTTACTTCGTGCTTCGTAATATCGAAATCAGGAAGATTGCGATACGCTTGGCATCTTGCTGTGTGTGGTTCGCTGGCCTGTCTGCCCTTCGGGGTCTCGCAATAGAAGCCCGGATCAGAACCGCATTTTGGGCATTTAACTTTCGCTGTGGTAGCAGTAAACATCCAAGGCGAGTCTGTGATAGGCTCACCAGTGAAAATATTCACTTGACGAAATTTGTTCATAGAACATTGATCCTTTCGCAAACATCCAACGGAACCCACGTCAACATGCAAGCGCCCATGTCAGAAACATTCTCGACATAGGCTTCGTTTCCATCAACTTCAACGACACGGAATTCGCCATCCATACCGTTGACAGTAACAAAATCTTCTTCCTTAATCATTTCATAACCTCATCGTAAATTTTCAAAAGTTCTTCATCGGAAAGACTATGCAGATAATCAGGAATGGCACCAATTTCTACATCATATCCTAATGCTTCTAGGAGATTGTAGTTTTCGTCCCAGCCCTTCTCTTTATAAAGAACATGAAGCCTTGTAATATCGGTTAGGATCGCATCTAGAACACGTTGCCTCATGTCTATCATTTCAATTCAGTCTTTTGTAGGAGTTTTTGTTTCTCAGTTTCATAATCATTCAGAAAATTGCAAATTTTACCAGCAAGATTTTCTTGTTCGCTAGGTGATAAGTAACCACCGTAGATAATAATACCGTCCCCTAGAGAGTTTCCATGCTCACCAACAGGATTCACAAAAAACGTTCCCTTACCCATACTCCTGAATACTGCATATCTCATGCTTCTTTATCCTTTAAAATATCAATCGTTGTACAGAATAACAGTCGTGAAGCGAAGCTTCGGGAATTTCACAAGATCATTTGCGAGCGGAAGATACTTGAAGGAAATAATGTCGCCTTCAGAATCGACTTCCTTTTCCATGTAGACGAATTCGACCTTTTCGCCAGTCTTTGCAGACTTCAGGTAGAAACGATAGGGGAAAGGTTTTTTCGGATCGTGAATGTCGGACATGTCGCCGACGAATTTGTTTTCGTTCTTCAGGAATGACAGGGAATCGGTAGAAACGATTTCGGCTCTCATGGAGACACCCAAATTGACTATGTTTGAAATGACATTATATAACAAAAAATCCCCAATGTCAAGCAGACCATTGGGGAGCGTAAGTGGCTGATTCTACTATTATTTTTGTCTAAAATCCGATTGCTTTCTTCAAGCCGATGCTGCTATGTTGCGACTTTTCGTTATTGTTCTTGGCATAGAACAATTCTGCTAGTGTGTGCGCCTCTCTATTATCCACTTCGATCCCGAGAACCTTACCAACGGCTTCGGATTCCGGACCAGTTAGCTTTCTGAAATTCACGATATCGAAACAACGGCCCGGACGGACAACTGCGGAATCAATCTTATTGATGTTGTCTAGGTTGGTCGAAAAGATTAATTTCTTTTTGCGAAGCTTGATGATTCCATCCGAAATGTTGAGAATCTTTGCGATAAGCTTGTTATTTTCCGATCTGTCTGAAGTCAACAAATCATCTGCATCTTCGATGATGAGAACATCAAACATGTTGTCTTCCAGATAGCCAACGAAGTTGGCATCGGAACTAAGAACTCCCATGTCATATGAAATGATTGCATTCAGACCTAATTCGCAGATCATGTCCTTAATGAAGGAAGTCTTACCAGTTCCCGGAGGTCCATGAAGAACCATAACTTGGGAATCATTGTCTAGAAACTTCTGGTAATAAGAATTTAGATCGGGTGCTTTGATGTACGGATAAAATTCCTTGTGAACTTCCCAATCCTTCGTAATCTTAAAGATATGGGAATAGGTGCTTCCGTGGTTCGGATAAATCCATTTGACCATCGAAGTCTTGTTTTCATCATTGATCTGAGTGAACAGATTTTTCAATGCTCTCAAGATATCGACTGCAAATTGCTTCTGACCACAAATTTCAATGGTCAAAATGACTGCATTGTGACTGTCTACTTTATCATCCTCATCAATAGAATCGGGAATATCTTCGTCAGTGTAATAGCGTGAAGTTGTCTTAGACGAAGATTTCTTGACAAAGAGTTTTGCTACGTTAACATTGGGTGCAGAATCCACGGAGAATTCTGACATTGTGGTAGTGTAATCAATCAAGCGAACCAGATTTTCACCACCAACAATAGAACCGAGACAAGAACGAATCTTGTTCATCATTTCTACTGTATCGATTTTAACTGGAGTTTTGATCGAGAAACTTGAAATGTCGAAATTGTTTTCTTGTTTTTGTTTCTCGATAAAGATGGCTTTAACGTCAGCCGTGATTTCAGAGACTTCGTATAGATTACTACGATTCAGGGTGTATTTCATGTTATCCATTATGAAGTTTTACTCTTTTTTGTGATTCTGGAGCGGCGAACGGGGATCGAACCCGTGACCTGAAACTTGGCAAGCTCCTATTCTACCAACTGAACTACCGCCGCATCGGTGCGCGTATTACTTCTTTTTTTCTTTCTTGGTAGGCAGCGGAGGACGCAATTCTACTTGAACACATTTTAGGACATAACCGCCAAGCTTTCCAGCCTCTACATCTCTGTCAAACAATGGAATTGCTCCATCAACTTCCTTTTGACAATCAGCTTCAGACATAAAGACTTTGTTTGATGCAAATGCTTTTTGATCTAATTGACCGCCATCTAGTGCGATCAGCACCATTCCAATTGCAACCCAAGAAGTTAATAGAACCATATTGTTTTATTCTCCCTTTTATGTATATTGAAATGATGGAAGCGCAGCCGGGAGTCGCACCCAGAGTTCAAGGTTATGAGCCTAGCGTGTTGCTGTTACACCACCGCGCACTTGTAACTAAAGCCAGATCAGTTGAGTTTTTGTATCCTCTTATGATAACGAGGTCTGACTATAAATCTATAATCGCAATCAGAACAAGCGTATGTCCATGGACGTTTTGTTCTGATTGCGTCGGCCTATACTGAGCCTTTTATTACTGTTTTGGAGCGGACGGCGAGAATCGAACTCGCGTCACCAACTTGGAAGGATGGGGCCCAAGCCACTAGACCACGCCCGCATTTGTAATCTTTAGTAACTTTCGCATACTCCTGTGGGGTCCTCTCGGTGATCCCCGCGCCGAACCATGCTTGATGGTTTGGAACTTGTTAGAAATTGGTGGAGAACAGGGGACTCGAACCCCTCTGATTAGCCGCATTGCAAGTGCGGTGTCCACGCCAGGCAGACCCGATCCCCAATGAAAACACTTATTGCTTATTTATGCATTCGTAACCATAGAATGTAACACGATATCGTTCACCTTGCTGGCAAAGATGATCCGTCACATATTTATCAGTTGCAGACTGCAAAACAAACAACAATGTTGCTAGAATTACGATTGCAATTACGATCTTTCTGAAATTCATTGTAACCGCCGATGATACAGATAATTTTGTTCTAGATACGCGCGTTATCCGTGGAGTTCCTGTATGTTCCAACAGCTTCCAAGAATCATCTATTTATCGGGAGAATTATCGCCATTACCCTGAGCGGTTACGCAATTCGCTTTGTGCAGCATAGCAAGGTTGCCTGATCAGATCGACTGTACACATCGACTTTTCAATTACGCCTCATCTAGGCTTGTCTTTAGATAACCACAACGGACTATGCTCTACAAAACGAACTATGAAAATTTCATTAGCATTCACCGTGCTTGTACGATTCATCATAACCGGTCCAACGCTAATCGCCTAGTTGCAAACTCAAATGTCAATATGTTTGTATGGCACCACGGCGAATACTAATGAAATCTTATAAACGCTGAGACTATACGTTTTTGTGAAGACTCTTTTGTTCAGGTTACGGATTCGGGTGCTACCCCTTACCTTTCTGACTTGTCCAGCTATCAAATAGCTATGTCTTCATGGCTGCATTTTTAGGCTTGTTGCATTTCAAGCTTCGTGTTAGGCTACTCGACGTTTCTGCTACCGTCAACCTTGCGGGCTGTTAAGGGACGCTAATCCCAACCGTGCGCTTCCACATCAAAATTCTAGACCTTGCGAGTTTCGAATTCCTGCATTCGTCCGAAGACGTGCAGATTTAAGCCATTTTCTTCTGTTGGCACTAACACAGGATGCGTCTTTGCATTTTTGTAATATAGGTTGGGATCGAACCAACTGCATTTTCCATGAAAGGGAAACGCTCTACCTTAGAGCATCTATGAACTTACTGCGACGAGCGCATCCAGTGGTGTCAGAAACTTTTGGTCTCCAATATGCCACTCGCCACGTATTTTTCATCCCGCCAAGGACTACTCAATCGAATTTCTCGGTACATGTCCATCACAGCTTTCGCATAGGCCACAAACCAATTATTCTGCATAATCCCTCTAGAGTGCTAGTCTCGAAGATATTACGCTACCCTTTAGTCTCTGTACTGATTGAATGGTTTTGTAGGAGAGACAGCACCACCTGTTTCTTCTTTCACGACTAACGTTCCTTCACCCGAAGGTGAAGCGTTTAAGTCATGACTCTTTCCCTACTCTCAACGTCATACTTCATACCGGCGCTCTTTTCACCGATATCACGGTCACCCGTGGACTGAGGCTTGTGTAATTGAGGATAGTTAGCTAGCCCGCGGTAATGTAAGCTTCCCGCTTTCCTGTATCGCTACAGAGTATCTTTTCATGCAGCTTTCGCCACATGACGGAGTTCACACACCCCGTTAATTCTTGTAAATCGAATGTTAAAGAACGAAGAAGAAAAGCAATCTCCAAATCAATTCATCATAGTGGCTGCTATGAAAAATACGAAACTCTGTTTTAGAGTTTCATTGCTTTTCTTCTATAAATCTGGTGCGAGGGGATGGAATCGAACCACCGACCTTCGGCTCAATTAAGGCCGCTGCTCTTTCTCTGAGCTACCCTCGCGAAAAAAATAAAATGATTCTACCTTAGAACGCTCGGCAACGTTTCGGGCCTTCAGACCCGCCGATAGTTTTACTCAGCCACACGTTCACACAGTAGAATCAAATTTGAAAAGCAACCTGTATTTCAAAATTGCTTTTCAAATGTCCCTCAGACACTTGTGGCATCCGAGGGACGGGTACTACGTTTCAAGTTACACTAAGTATAATTCCAATTTCGAAGTGCGCTTCAATGCTTTCGCTCCACGCTACATCCTATTTCAACCCTAATAGCTGAACATCGGACTTATCTCCCGGGCTGGTTAGACCCGTAAAACATCACAATGTATATAAGATTTAAATAGAGTTTAGTATCTTACTTCATCGGTACGTCACCTCTAGCCGTTAGATTATAGTAGCCATTAGCGATATCATAACAAAGATGATGCGATTCTTTCCCTACTTGTAGGATTGGTTTCCCTCGCAGGCAAACCGCATCTCAAACAACAGAACACATTATACGGATATCTAGTGTCCGTGTCAAGCTTTTTTTCTATTGTATTTTTCTATTGCCGACTTGGGATCGATTGCCAAATTAAATGATCCTGCCGGTCACTTCATCGATCAGTTTTTTGTTCAACTCGTAGATTTTTTTCGTGTCTCCTAGTTGATATGCGTCCGCAAGTGCATTGCACCAACCAGCAGCAGTCATCGAAACAATTCCTAGATTTCTTGCTTCGACTTCTTCTAGCAATGTTTCATCGTCTAGATCGTCTAGGAAAATGTCAACTTCAACAGACGCGGTCGTACTCCAACATTTTCGAGCCATGATGTGTGTGTATCCTTAGAGTTGGTAGAAACGCCGGGAATCGAACCCGAGAGTTTGCCGTATGAGAGCAACAGTTTACCGACTAGCTTACGTTTCCAGCGTCTTTCACTTTGACAAGCAAATCTTCATATGCAGATGCAATGAATGTCTTTCCATCAACTGCAACATGCTTTCCGCCGTTGTAGATCACATGGTCACCGACAGCAAACAAACCAGCAGGCACATCATTTCCAACAGAAACAATCTCTCCACGGTTTTGATTTTGTTGACCCGGCAGCAAGATTGAACCGATTTGCTGCTCACCTTCTACTTTCTTCAAAAGAACATTCTTTCCAAGTGCTTGCATAATATCTCCATAGTTATTTTATAAATTCTGGTGCACGATAAAGGAATCGGACCTCTTACATCCGCCTTGTCGAAGCGGCGTTCTACCAATGAACTAATCGTGCGTATTCAATTCTTTCTTCAAATGTGCGACTGCTTTTGTAGAATCGACATTCTTCATTTTACTTGTAGCTTCTACGAACTTATTATATATCTCTTGGTGCTTTTCTTTTGGCAAATGATGCTTGATCAAATGT
>Ga0207667_10000163_pt1 | contig 98321 bp, 73 predicted proteins | sample KBSCornC52_FD_184301 | JGI IMG/M metagenome (GOLD analysis project Ga0207667, IMG submission 184301) | Corn rhizosphere microbial communities from Kellogg Biological Station, Michigan, USA - KBS Corn C5-2 (SPAdes) (version 2) | ecosystem: Host-associated > Plants > Roots > Rhizosphere > Soil ... | reverse complement strand
CGTTTAAGGCCATGAACTTCATACCCCTTCTCAAGCAATAATTCCGTCAGGTAAGAGCCGTCCTGACCAGTGCAACCGGTAATCAAGGCCTTCTTCATTTCAGATGATTCCTCCGCTTGTATGTTACGGGCTTAGTTGATCTAGTGGCGAATCTCTCGCGCGATGGACTCGGTAATTTCGAGCACTTTTCCCGCTATAACATCGTAGTTGAAGTGCTTATCGAAGCATTTCAGAGTACCATCGCGCATCTTTAAAGCCTCATGAACGCTCAACTCGGCCCACCGGTTCAACGCCGCCCGGGTGCTCTCAACAGAATCTTGGCAAATGAATCCGGCTTGGTGGCTCTGAATCTCGCGCCAGATATTTACCTTATCTGAGATGATTACCGGCACCTTACAGGCGAGCGCCTCTGCGACAACGATGCCAAAGTTTTCCTGATGTGAAGGAAGCACGAACACTTCTGAGCTTGCTATGGCTCCCCACTTTAGCGATCCGCTGATCATTCCGGTCCAGGTGATCCGCTCCGCCACACCAATTCGCTCAGCCAAGGCCTTCAAATCTGCCAGCATGCCAACCTGATCGGGGCCGGCAATCACCAGTTCCCACTCTGCGTGCTTTGCGAGACTCTGCGCAAACGCTTCGATCAGGATATCAATACCCTTCTTCGGGTGCAGCCTGCCCATCGAGATTGCGAGGCGCTTTCCACAAAGATGTGGCCACCTGGCAAGAAACTCTGCACTCGCATTGGCGAGATCCACGTTGGGAGCGAAGATTCCGAAATTGAGAATGCACTCTCGAACCTTGTATCCGGGAAACGATTGCCTGGCCAGGATCATTTCTTCTTCGCATGTAAAAAGAACGGCATTTGCTTCATTCAGAATCCTCTTCAGAAAAAGATGCCAGTAGATCGTTTTCTTTAAATGCTTAGGTGGAAACTCCTTTTTGAAGTATGGATCCAACATTCCGCGCGTAAAAACACCGTACGGCACCCGTGTATTTGCCAGCATTTTATAAGCTGCAAGAACGTTGTATTGCCAGATGCTGTTGAGGAAAACGAGGTCGTAAGAACTCAAGTGCTCTCTAAGCCAGGGCACTAAACGTGGGGCATACCCGTACATTCCTTTACCAGGCCCGAGGCCGTGGACCGTCGCCGGAAAATTGTATTGATCGACCGTTTCAGGCGCATCGAGGCTCGCTACCTCAATTTCGTAACGGCCGGCCCGATAGATTTGACAGAGTTGCCTAAGCGCTTCAGCAGTACCACCAGTGGCGGGATCAACGGAATCGATGACATGCAATATCCGCATTGATGGTAGCTGCTTTCGATTCCCGTTCTGATTAGCCATTTCTCTCTATTCACTCGAGATAGGACGGGGCCGGATAAGTGTAAGTGGATTTCCCGCGCAAATGATTCCCGCTGGAACATCGTTGAGCACCACGCTTGACGTACCCACAATTATGCCGCGACCTATAGTTACTCCGGGACCAACAAAGACATTGGCGGCAACCCAGACCTCTGGCTCAATGTGAATAGGTACGGCATAGAGGTCGAATGTTGTTTGTGTGTAGTCATGTGAACCAGTGCATAGATAGGAGTGCTGCGAAACCACGGAATTATCTCCGATTGTGATTTCGCCAAGCGTGTAGAGCGTGACACCATCGCCAATCCAACTGAAATCACCGATTCGAAGTTTCCAGGGATACGTCACACTAGCCGACGGCCTGATCAGAACACCTTTGCCTATCTGCGCCCCGAATGTTCGCAGAAGAAGCCGCCGCCAGCCATACATGAATTGCGGAGATGTATGAAAAAAGAGCGACTGGATGATCCACCAGAATTGGACAAACCACGCTGGGCGTCCGCGGAACCCTTCAGGCATCCTGGCAGTCGACAGATCTTGAAACTTTCCAGTCATGATTCTCGGGTATTGCGACTCTGCCATAGAGCCGCGTAGGAATCGAAAAGTGTGTCTACCCAACGTGTCGGCGAAAATTGCTGCGACATCCGATAACTCGCTTGTGACATTGACTCGAGGCGCGCATTGCTCATGCCGCTGACGCGCAGCATAAGGTCGGCAAGGCTTTCGGTATCTCCGCTGCCGAAGATGAACCCGTTATAGTTCGGCTGGACCAAGTGCACAGCTGCACCCACTCGATCGGAAGCGATCACCGGCAGTCCTGCCGACGTTGCCTCATGCACCACCAAAGCCCATGGTTCGAATTCACTGGGCAGAACAAAGCAACCTGCTGAAGCAAGAATCGCCGGCAACCGATAGGCTGAACGAAACCTCCGATGCTGATCCCTTCTTTGTTCTCGAGAACAGATTGCAGTGGGCCGGTTCCACAGCAAACCAATGGCCACGGGTCCACACTTCTCTTTCGGTAAATCTCGTAGGCCTTTACCAGTGTGCGGACACCTTTTTCCGGCGCAAATCGCCCAACAAAGAGGAAGGAATGCGGCAGAGCACGACCGTCTGCCAACCGCTTCTGGTAAGCCTCTGCAATCGGCTGCTGATCACAGGTATAACTCCCGCGCATCACGACCTTGCTCTCGAATCCCAGTTTCTTGGCGAATACCGCTTGTCTCTCCCCGGGCAGCCATACGGCGTCTGCCAGCGGACGCACATAGAAGGGCGCGATCCACGTTCCAACTCTCTGCTTTAGAGTTCCTAGCCAACAGTTATCCATTCCCATTACGCGCCAGGCTTTGCCTTCAAAACTCTTTGCAATTGCGCGATACACGGGTTTGTTCCACGACGCAAATATCACAACGTCAGGCTCAAATTCGTGTAACTCTTGTTCCAGATTGCCCAGATCCTTCCTCGTGCGCCAGGCAATACGCTTCTTCATCCAGGCGAATTGGCCTTCGTCGAACGGGGCTGATTCGTGCAAGGCTTCATGGCAAACAAAGAGCTCTGTGCCGTTGCGATTCGCGAGTTCTTTCAGGCAAGCATTGTAATAGCCTGAAATCCCATTCCAAAGAAATGCCACTCTCATATGGCGTCGCTCTTGGCTGAATCCTGAAGGCGTGCTCTGATCTTGATCATCACACCCTCTATTCGATAGAGGAACTTCCATACGTCATCGAGCCGGCCCCATTCACGCCCCTGAATCTCGCGAAATAAGCGTGCATTATCTTTCATGTAGGCCTCCCACATCCGGCCCGTTCCTGAGATCGAAGTACCGTGAATTCGGAACGCAGAGAGATCGGAGTCGATGTAGCCCACCCTTGCGCCTTGTCTCACCATATTCACAATCAACTCTCCGTCCCAGGAGGTACGGTTCTCGATATTGAACTTTGGGGTGTCGCCAGGTAAAAGACGTTGATCTTCAGAGCGCATTCCGTGCAAAAGAAAATCGTAGAGATCGATTTGCTTGACCAGTTCATTTCCCCGATACTGCCGCAGGATGCGTAAGGAGCCGCGACTCGTTGGGCCGCCCGCTTCATAAAGCGCGCTCAATGGCGTTGAAAGCGAACTCACATCGTATGCCCCTGGCCGCTGCACATCGCCGACGACGTAGATACGAACGGTTCGAAGCCGCCCCAGCGATATCTCTACGTGCTCCTTCTGGAATTGAGTGTTGAGCACGTTCTCCATCGCCGATTGTGCTTGGGCAATGGTCATTCCGCTCACCATAATTGCGCCAGCTTCCGGCAGTTCCACCTGCCCCTGGCGATCAATCGTTCGATTTATGCGGTCAGTCCGACTACCCCAGAGGTTCAGAACCAGCGAGTCTCCGGGACCAAGCACATATTCCGGACCAGCCGGCACGTCAAGCGGCAACTGGTTCGCGTTTCCGGTGCCCACTCTGAAGGCATCACTGCCAAACCTGCGTAGTTTCGGCTGTGCTGCAGGAAACTGCGCATACAAATCGGAAAGCGACGGAAGGTTTGAATAGGGGCTTACCCTGCGCCGCACCTGCGGATCGTCAGGATCTCGGTAGGGTTGGTTTTGAGATGTTTTATTCTGAGGCGATTGATTGGGACTGCGTGCAGCACGCGTGCCACTTTCTTCCATCCGATTTGGTTGCGAGGCACGCGCACCTGTCGTCACCTGATTAGCGCTATAGCCGTGAGCCATCAGTTCTTTCGTAACAGAATCGCGAACGCTGCTACTCTGACGAATGCGCTCGAAGAGCGAGTCATCCGTGATGGACTTGGGATCTGCGCTTGTCTGCTGAGCAATCTGGTCCTTAATGCTCTGCATCAGGACGGGGTCCTGGTCGAGAATGGCAATCATCTGGTCCGCGGACATTGACGGCTTCGTCTGCTCCGACTGCGACTCGTCCTCCTGTAGCGACGGGTCTCCCGTCGTTTCCGGCGTGGCCTGATCCTGCTCCGTTGGCCTATTGCGATCTGGCGTAAAGCTACCTTCGTCCTGATTAGCCGACTGCGAAACTGGAGCCGAAGGCGAGGACAGCTGCGAAAGTGCTCCGTGAGGGAAAACGTTAATCCCTATGCCGAGCAACGAGTAGCAAATTCTGTTCCTCCACGATTCGGAAATCCGATCCCACGAGCCACGACGCATATATCTGTTCATCCATTGCAGTCTTTGCCTTCCAGTGTCATTTCTACCCACGGGCATCGCGCCCACGGCTCTTCCATCTGAATCCGATTCGCAGAAGCTCAAGCAACCCGGTCTGCCGTAACCAAATCATCGGGTTTCCTCCGAACGGGAGAGCATGATCTTTGCTTCCAATGCCTCGACCTTCTTCTCGATGTTTTTCATTCCGGCCCGGAACTCTTCGAGGCTGTTACCGAAAGGCTCGTCGCCGCTTGCGCGCTTCACGACGGCGCGCATGGCGTCACGCGTCAAATCAGAAACGCTTCGGGCGCCCGTGAGCGAACACAGGTGTATGAGAGCCGCATACTCTTCTTCCGAAAGGCGGACACTGATCATGCGGGAACGACGCTTTATGTCTGACACGGTCGCTTTGGCTCCTGACGGGGTGTGGGAATTTACGAATTCGAGAGGGTCGGTGGTGCCTGTAAGGAGGGGGAAAATCGATTGATAAATATGCGAGGAGATGTTCCAGGGGCGGTTCGGGGTAGGCTTCGCCCCTTTCGGTCCCATCTGACGTAAGGAGGCCCGACAAGCACAATTACAAACCGCTGGTTGCTACGCATCTCGCAGAGCAGATGCTGCCCACCCACATCGCTTTCCGATTAACTGATTGGCATAAAGTTAACATGACCCGCCCTGCGACGCAAGAGAAATGAAAGACATATGCGTGACAAAGTTGATTCGGGTCGAACTCGACAACTTGCTAATATATCGTGACTTACAATCTTCACAAAAAACCGGCACCTTTCACACGTATGACATCCACGTCTCACAAATGTGCATAACGAGGCTGGAACGTAGCTACCTAATTGTCATTGATTGAGCTGGGGTCCAAAAGTTAAAGGGCGAAGCGCATCGCACTTCGCCCTTTGGATCTCGCCTACGCGGCGACTCAGTAGAGGCGGAAGTTCACTTCCACATTTACGTAGACGGGCACGGGGGTCTTGCCGTCGCGCATGGCCGGCTTAAATTTGTATTTGCGGACTGCTTCCATTGCCTTCTCGTCCAGGCCCATTCCCAAGGCGCGCACGATGTGCACGTTCTGCGGATTGCCCTGTGCATCGACGATGAGACCTACCAGACAGACACCCTGATATTTGGCACGCCGCGCTTCGTCAGAGAATTCAGCTTCGGGCTGGAAAAGCGGAACCGGTGCGGAGACGCGACCGCCCACCTGCGCCAAACCGCCGCCGGTATTCCACCCTGAGCCGGGGCCGTAGCCGACTCCATTTCCGGAGCCCAATCCACCACCGCTGCCGGAACCCATGCCGCCGCCACCGCCCGTGCCGTTTGAGAGCACGACATTTGGTCCCTTTGCCATACCGATATTGACCAGATCAGGGTTGTCAGGAAGTTTGATGTCTTCCTGGACCTTGATGGCCGAAGGCATTGCTATCTTTGGCTTGTCAAAGGTTTGCACCTGGGGTGGTACTACTGGATCCTTTTCGATTTTGGGCAGCTTGCCCTTGCTGGCTTCGATAACGCTATGATCACCGCCGCCACCACCACCGCCCGCTTTGTTAACCGATTTGGGGGCGTTGTAATCGCCAACATCGATGCTTGTCATCATGGTCGGCTTTGTAACCGTCTCAACAATCTTTTTACCGACGAAAAACAAAAGCACGAGCAGGATACTGACATTTACGGTAGTAGAGATACCAATGGCCCAGGGATTCGCTTTCACGGCCAGCGGGTCAACCACCGGAATCGGTTTGGAAGTGAGCTCGAGCGGCGGCAGCTTGGGAGGGAAGAAAACGTCGCGAATGCCTTCCCAGAGCTCAGCCCAGATGGGTTTCTCCTCGTACGTCTTGCCCATCAAGGCGTTGACCAACTGCTCATCACTTGCCGCGACGGCAGCGGCCTCGCTGGTCGAGTCAACCTGTGTCAGAAGATTATTTGCCATGGTCGATTCTGGCTCTCGGACTGTGAGCTGTTCAAAGTTCCGCGTACTGAATACGATTCCTGGGTCGATGCCTATGTGACATTATGCTTGAGCGCACCTGACCTTGTCTCGGTCAGATTCGGAGTTGTTGTCTCTGGGTTGTAACCTTTTGTCTTCGAATCGTCATCCAGAGATTCATAGTCGGGCTGTCGGGTGCTCCCATAAACAATAGACGCTTAGATGCACCGGTTTGTTACCTGAATTCCTCTCTCAATCCATTTACACTTGTGGATGAATAAGTTCGCGTCAACCCCTGGAGATAAGATGCCCGCTGCGCCGGAGTTAAAGGCGACCCTCACCCTGCCTCAAACTGCCTTTCCTATGAAGGCCAATTTGCCTCAGAACGAACCCTTGCGGCTGGCCAAGTGGGCCTCCCTCCGGCTGTACGAAGAGCTGAGAAAGAGCGGTCAAGGGCGCCCTTTTTACCTTCTTCATGACGGACCTCCATACGCCAACGGCCCCATTCACCTCGGCCACGCTCTAAATAAAGGGCTTAAAGATTTTGTAGTCAAGTCGAAAACAATGGCTGGGTTCGACGCTCCCTATGTACCCGGGTTCGACTGTCATGGCCTGCCGATCGAAATCAAGGTGGATGAGAAACTGGGCCGAAGGAAACTTGAGATGCCGGTTCCGGCTGTTCTTGACGCCTGTCGAGCATATGCCCAAAAGTACGTGGATTTGCAGACATCGCAATTTGAGCGCATCGGCTGCTTTGGGCGCTGGGAAAATCCCTATAAGACGATGTCTCGCCCCTATGAAGCACGGACGCTGGAGGCTTTCTACGGCTTCCTGGAAAAAGGGTTTGTTTACCGCGGGCTAAAGCCCGTTTACTGGTGCATCCATGACCACACGGCCCTGGCAGAGGCGGAAGTTGAGTACGCCAACCACACCAGCCCTTCGGTTTACGTGCGCTATCGGCTCACTTCTGATCCAGCAACGATTGACGCGTCTCTCGCGGGTCGAGATGTTTCGACAATCATCTGGACAACTACTCCATGGACCCTGCCTGCGTCGCTTGCTGTGGCGTTCCACCCGGATTTTGAATACGTGGCACTGGCAAGCGGTGTGGGCAACAACGCTCCCGTTTACATTGTGGCGGCTGAACTAGCCAAGCAGGTTGCAGAAGCGTGCCAATTAGGCAATACAACTGAGGTGGCCCGCTTCAAGGGTGCGAAACTCGATCGGGTAACATTCCAACACCCGTTCCTGGAGCGCAGCGTTCTGGGTGTGCTGGCGACCTACGTTACATCCGACACGGGAACAGGCGCTGTGCACACTGCACCTTCTCATGGCGCAGACGATTTTTACACCGGGCAGCGTTATGATCTGGACCTGACGTGCCGCGTCGATGCTGCAGGACGCATTCATTACGATCCCGCAGTTTGGCCAAATTCGGCGCCGCCTGCGTTCGATGGCCTTAAGGTGTTTGCTGCAAATCCTGTGATTGTAGCGATGCTGGAGGAGCGCGGAGCATTGATGGCCGGTGCGCCACTGGAGCACTCATATCCGCATTGCTGGCGCTGCCACCATCCTGTGATCTTCCGCGCGACCGAGCAATGGTTCATCAGTCTCGAGACGCCGGTTGCGGATGCGGACGGCAAGGAGAAGACATTCCGCCAGCTTGCAATCGAAGAGATCGATAAGGTGGTTTGGGATCCGGCTTGGGGCAAGGAGCGTATCACGAACATGATTGCGACGCGCCCTGACTGGTGCATCAGCCGGCAGCGTATCTGGGGTGTTCCAATCGCGGTGTTCCTCTGCGAGGACTGCAATAAGCCGATCATCGACAGCGACCTCAATCGCAGAGTGATAGACATGTTTGAACGGGATGGCGTTGAAGCATGGCATTCCACTGCGGCCGATGCGCTGCGTCCTGCTACGGTGGTGTGCTCGCATTGCGGAGGCAAAAAGTTCCGCAAAGAGACCGACATTCTGGACGTGTGGTTCGATTCGGGCGTGAGCTGGTATGCCGTTTGCGAAACAGATCCGGATTTGAAAACGGCGTATAAATCGTTCCAAGGCGGCCGCACCGAGTGCCTGTATCTTGAGGGCGGAGACCAGCATCGCGGGTGGTTCCACTCTTCCCTGCTTACCTCAGTTGCGCTGCGCGGGCATGCGCCGTACTCACATGTGGCCACTGCTGGATGGACTCTTGATGAGCAGGGGCGCGCGATGTCGAAGTCGCTGGGCAATGGCGTGGATCCTGTCGATATCGCCAACCGAATGGGCGGCGAAATCGTCCGGTTGTGGGTTGCTTCAGTGGATTTTCGCGAAGATATGGCGGCAAGCGAAAATCTGATGCAGCGTTGTGCCGAACTCTATCGCAAGCTGCGCAACACCTTCCGATTTCTCCTGGCGAACTTAAGCGGATTCGTGCCTGCGACGGATCGCGTACCAGAGAGCGAACTGGTTCCGCTGGATCGTTACATGCTGGCCCGGACTCGCCAACTGACGGAAAAAGTCCTGGACTGGTACAAGGATTTTGAGTTCCACCGCGTGTACCAGGCCGTGAACGAATTCACGATCGTCGATCTGAGCTCGTTCTATCTCGATGTGCTGAAGGACCGCATGTATACCTTTGCGCCTTCAAGCCAGGAGCGCCGTTCCGCGCAGACTGTCTTCTGGCAGATCGCAGAGGCGCTGGTTCGTCTGGTAGCGCCAATCATGAGCTTTACCGCTGACGAAGTCTGGGAGTATTTACCTGTGATTGAAGGGCGCGAAGCGAGTGTGCACCTTGCGCTGTTTCCGAAGCCGGAAGACATCTTCTCGGAAAATCCGGCGCCGGTGCTCGATGAATGGCAGCAGATCTTCCAGGTTAGGGATGAGGCTCTGCGAGTGCTTGAAGAAGAGCGTCAAGCCAAGCGAATCGGCAAGGGGCTGGAAGCCGAGCTTGAAATTGCGGCAACTGGCGAGTTGCTTGCACTGCTCAAGCGACACGCTGCTGGCCTGAAAGAAGTCATTAACGTTTCGGCCGTGAAGGTGGTGGAGGGACCCGCACTGGCAATCAAGGCGCTGCCCGCCAGCGGTACCAAATGTGCACGCTGCTGGAACTTTATGCCTGAGGTTGGCCTTTACGGCATTTGGGAGAACGTGTGCACTCGTTGCCAATCCGCACTCAAAGAGATGGGCATTGCCCCGCCGCAGCCGGGAGAAAACGCCGCGTGAGCTTTCAGTTACCCCGCCGTTTGCCATGGCTGCTAGCTATCTCAGCGATTCTTTTGCTTGCCGACCGTCTGACGAAGATCTGGGTGGGCAAGCATATTCCTTTTGGCGACGCGATCCCAATCATCCCGCACGTTCTTCGCATTACTCACTGGACGAACGAGGGGGCGGCCTTTTCCCTCTTCGCCGACTCGGCCACGCCCAACACCGTACGCTGGGTACTTGTCTCGTTTTCGCTGCTGGCTGCCCTGGTAGTGCTGATTGCGATGATCCGGCTCGGCCGCCAATTCACGCTGACCACCGTGGCGCTGGCGCTGATACTGGCGGGCGCTTTGGGAAACGTTCACGACCGTATCGCATACGGTTCAGTCATCGACTTCATCGAGGTACATATCTTTACCTATCACTGGCCCGACTTTAACGTGGCCGATTCCTCGATCGTGGTGGGTGCATGCATGTTGATGCTCGATTCCATGCTGCCTAAAAAATCGCAAGCATAACGCCGCCGATACCGTTCCAACTGCTGCATTCCTCGTCGGCTCCGATTATTCACGGGCGCGCATGGAGGATTGCCATCTATAATCGGCGTGGTCATACCACACGCGTTTGGTTTGCAGCTTTTGGAGGCGTACGAATGGCTTCACAGTTTTCTGAAGGGCAGGCCGTCCCCGTAGATCTTTCCACCTCGGGCAAAATGACGCACCAGCGCTGGGTGATTTGCGGCCTGCTGTTTTTAGCCACCGTTATCTCATACGTCGATCGCGGGGTGATCGCATACCTCAAGACCTATCTCGAGAGCGTCATACCAGGCCTGAACGACTTCAAGTATGGGATCATCACGGCTGCTTTTCAGGCAGCCTACGCAATCGGCATGGTGATTGCCGGCGGACTGACGGACAAACTGGGAACACGGAAGGCTTTCACCATCGCCATCTGCATTTGGAGTATTGCGGCCATGCTGCCCGGTGCGGCATTCTCTGTGACTACTTTTGCAGTGGCTATGTTTCTGCTTGGCATTGGAGAATCGGCGAATTTTCCCGCCTGCATCAAAACCGTTGCCGAATGGTTTCCCAAGCGGGAACGCGCGACAGCCACCGGGATCTTCAACTCTGGCGCGAACGTGGGAAATATCGTCGTGCCCCTCATTGTGCCCACTCTCGTGGCGCTGGTTACGTGGCGCGGTGCCTTTGTTGTCGCAGGCTCATTCGGCCTGATGTGGATGGTGTTATGGCTCATCTACTATCACAAGCCTGAAGAGCACCCCAAAGTTTCCCGGGCCGAACTGGCGCTGATTCTGAGCGATCCGGCGGAGAAGGTCAAGACTGTTCCGTGGAGTCACGTGCTGCCGCACAAGGAGACTTGGGCCTTTGCTCTCGGCAAGTTTCTCACCGATCCTGTCTGGTGGTTCTATCTGTTCTGGATACCGGGGTACCTGCAGACGACATTCCATTTGAACCTGGACCAAAGCCGGACCCCTGTCGTGATTTGCTACGCAATATCAATCATCGGAAGCGTCGGCGGCGGGTACCTGTCTTCAACCCTGATTGCGCGGGGAATGTCTGTGAATGCTGCCCGCAAAATCACGATGCTGGTATGCGTTGCGTGTATCGCACCCATTTTCCTTGTGCCGTTCGTTCACCAACTTTGGATAGTTGTTGCGCTTATGGGCATGGCGACCGCCGGGCATCAGGGTTGGTCTGCAACCATCTTCACTCTGCCATCCGATATGTTTCCAAAATCTGCGGTCGGCAGCGTAACCGGTATCGGCGGCATGGCCGGAGCGGCAGGCGGAGTTCTGCTTCAGCTTTTTGCAGGGACCATCGTGTATCTGACCCACAGCTATGTGACTCTGTTCGTCATGGCCTGCCTCGCTTATCCGGTAGCGCTGCTCTGCATACACCTGATAACGCCGAAACTTGCTCCCGCGGAAATGCACTAATTTCTACCGGAATGAAAGCCAGACCGAACGGGTACTGGCTTCATTTCTGGAAACCGCATCGATTCTGCGCCAGGGCCCGACTACGTCGGGCTCTTTTCAAAACAGGCCCAGTCTGAAAACGCGCTGCCTGAGATGCCTAAGCCGTCCGAAAGCAATCGTTCCGATGACTGCACCATCTAAGCTCCCCAGGCTGGTTGTGAAAGAATCTATGCGTTGCCCGCTCGGCATTTTGCCTGCAGCGGACGCATCTCGAAGTTCGGCAAGCTTCGATTTCGGTTCATTTTCTCACTTCAATGCATAAGGAACCCAATGAGAACTATCAAGTCGTCATGCGCGTCCAAAATAGTGCGAACAGCGATTCTCCTGGTGATTGTGTCGGGTCTCGTGATTCCGTCCGTCTGGGCTCAGCGGTTGCCATCGACAGTGGTTCCGACGCACTACATTCTGACACTTACACCTGACCTGAAGGCCGCTACATTTACGGGTGCAGAGAGTATTGAAGTCAATGTGAATGAGCCGACAAAGGCCATCACTCTAAACGCCGCTGAGATTACGTTTGATTCAGTCAGCGTGTCTGCAGCAGGACAGCGACAGACTGCAACCGTAACGCTCGACAAGGAGAAGGAGCAGGCAACATTCACGTTTGCCAACACACTGCCCGCAGGCAACGCGACCTTGACCATCCATTACAACGGCATCCTCAACGGCGAACTGCGCGGCTTTTATCTCTCCAAGACGGCCCGGCGCAATTACGCAGTAACGCAGTTTGAGCCGACGGATGCGCGCCGCGCATTTCCCTCCTTTGATGAACCGGCGATGAAGGCCACCTTCGATATCTCGCTTGTGATCGATGCGCAGGATACTGCCATCTCGAATGGGCCTATTGCTTCGGATACGCCCGGTCCGGGGGCGGCCAAACATACGCTTAAATTTCTGACTACGCCCAAGATGTCGACCTACCTCGTCGCGTTTCTCGTCGGCGATTTCCAATGCAGTTCGGGCGAGCAGGACAGCGTCGCGATCCGCGTGTGTTCTACGCCGGACAAGGTTGCGCTTACGCCATACGGGTTGGATGTAGCGAAGTATGTGCTGCACTACTACAACAACTATTTCGGAATACCCTACCCGCTGAAGAAACTCGATCTGATCGGCCTGCCGGATTTTGAGGCGGGCGCGATGGAGAACTTCGGCGCCATCACTTATCGAGAAACAGATTTGCTGATTGATCCGAAAATCGCATCCGATGCAGCAAAGGAAAATGTAGCGGTAGTGATTGCGCACGAAATGGCACACCAGTGGTTCGGCGATCTTGTGACGATGCAGTGGTGGGACAACATCTGGCTGAATGAAGGCTTTGCGACGTGGATGGAAAACAAGCCGGTGGCAGCCATGCATCCCGAGTGGAACATCGACCAGGTTGTTGCGAATTCGAGGGACAGCACCCTCGATCTGGATGCGCAACCGACAACGCGCGCCATCCGGGCAAAAGCGAATACACCGGATGAGATCAACCAGATGTTCGACGGAATTGCATATGGCAAAGCCAGCGATGTGCTGCTCACAGTCGAGAACTATATTGGACCTGAGGTGTTTCGCAAGGGCGTGCATAAATACCTCGAGGCACATCTATATGCGAATGCGACCGCTGAAGATTTCTGGGGTGCGCAAACTGCGGTAAGCCACAAGCCCGTGAACAAGATCATGGAATCGCTGGTGGCGCAACCAGGAGTTCCGATACTTACGTTCGGCGAACCGGGCAACGGACAAGTTTCCGTCGAACAGCGGAGATTCTTTCTTAGCCCGAGCATCCAGCCCGATCTCCGCGAAAAATGGACGTTGCCAGTTTGCTTCAAGAGCAGCAGTAGCGAATCCGAGTGTCAGATTCTTACGCCGGAAGCTTCCAAGCTGAAGATCCCCAGCGGAAGCTTCTTTTTCGCAAATGCGGGTGGCAAGGGCTACTATCGAAGCTCCTATCCACCTGCGGTGTATTCCAAGATCGTTGCGAATATCGAGTCAGAACTGAGCCCGCCTGAGCGCATCAGCGTCATCGGAGATGAATGGGCGCGGGTGCGGTCAAATAAAGCTAGCGTAGGCGACTACCTTGATCTGGCATCCGCATTAAAGAGCGATCAGAACGCCGAAGTTGTCTCTGGCGTGCTCGGCGGAGTAGATGCAATCACGGACCGCATAGCTGCCACGCCCGAACAGAAAGCTGAACTGGCTGCGTGGATTCGGCGAACATTCTCGCCACAACTTGAAAAGCTGGGGGCCCCCAAACCCGCGGACTCTCCGAATACGGACCAGTTGCGCGCCCTGATCTTCGGCGTTCTTGGCAATTACGGCAATGATCCTGCAGTGCTGGCACAGGCTGAGAAGATTGCTGAAAGCTATATTGCCGATCCTGCCTCGGTGGATCCCACGCTTGGCCAGACGGCACTTGCGATTGCGGCGCGGCACGGAGACGCAAAGCTGTTCGAAAAGCTGCAGAATGTCTACGAATCATCAAAAGATCCGGTGAAGCAGGAAACGGCGCTCCATCTGCTGGCGCAGTTTGAAAACCCTGAGTTGGTCCAGCGTTCGCTCGAATATGCCACTTCAGGTAAAGTTCGCAATCAGGACGCTGCGATTCAGCTTGCCGTCTCATTATCGATGCCCGCATCACGCGAACTGGCATGGAACTACATCAAATCACATTGGGATACGGTGAAGGCGCAGTTGACGACGACGATGGGCGGATACCTGGTGAGTGCAAGCGGCAGTTTCTGTTCGGCTGATATGCGCGAGGATGTGCAAACCTTCTTCGATTCACATAAGGTTGCGGCTTCTGGCCGGGCCCTGAATCATGCGGTGGAGCGCATCAATGGCTGTATCGAGTTCCGCCATCTGCAAGAACCGAATCTGCAGAAATGGCTTTCCGCACAAGCTAAGCAGTAGCTCTGGTTTGCCTCCAGCACGGAAGACGTAGTTTCTCAAACTGCGTTATTCTGTTTGCGCCTGACGTCTCCATGATCGGGCGCTGTGCAAGGGCAGCTTGAGGTTGCAAAATGGCCGATTATGTTTTGGATGTGAATAGTGCTCCGCTTCGCGTGAGCGCGCCCGCCGATGAGCCTCTGCTTTCAGTTCTGCGGAACCGGCTGAATCTTACCGGCACAAAATACGGCTGCGGAGAAGGTCAGTGTGGAGCTTGCACGGTTCTTCTGAACGGCGTGGCCGCGCGTTCCTGCCTCACTCCGGTTTCGGCGGCAGCTAAGTCGAAGATCGTGACGATCGAAGGGCTTGAGCGGCATGGTGTTCTCACCGATATTCAAAAGGCCTTTCTCGATGAAGAAGCGCTTCAATGCGGTTACTGCACGCCGGGAATGATCATGAGTGCTACGTCGCTTCTAAGCAGGACGCCCAATCCCAGTGCTGAGCAGATCTCGATGGCCATGAACGGAAATGTCTGCCGCTGCGGGACTTATCCGCGCATTCTTCAGGCGGTCAGGCGCGCGGCTCATGCCGCGGAAAAGGGGGCGGAATGAAGCCTCACAATGTTCCCGAACTTGAAAATTTCCAGGAAGAGTTTTGGAACCACTCTCTGGGTCTGACTGTCGACCGGCGCAATTTTCTCCGGCTCTTGGGCGGCGGGTTGTTGATCTGTCTTGCACACAAGCCGGCGCGCGCACAGGAGTCTGGACGAAGCGGCAGCCGCCACGAACTGCCGAAGGATATCGCGGCATGGCTGCATATCGACGCTGACGGCAAGGTGAAAGTCTTCACCGGCAAAGTTGAAGTGGGACAGAATATCCGCACCTCGCTTGCGCAGCAGGTCGCTGAAGAACTGCACGTCCCATTCGAGTCGATATCGATGGTCATGGGCGATACCGGGCTCACGCCGTACGATATGGGAACTTTTGGCAGCCGCACGACACCAACGATGGGTCCGGAATTGCGCACCATGGCTGGTGCAGCAAGACAAAAGCTGATTGAGATGGCTGCCGAGCGTTGGCAAGTCCCCGCCGACGGATTGAAGGCTGAGAAATGCAAAATTATCGATCCGCAGAAAGCGCGTTCGATAACTTACGGTGAACTTACGCGCGGCGAGAATCTTGTGAAGGTCGTTACCACCCACGTAACGCTGACACCCACTTCAGAGTGGAAGATCGCCGGTACGGCTGTTCCGAAGGTTGACGGGCGCGATTTTGTTACTGGAAAGCATGTTTACCCTTCTGACATTACGCGTCCGGGCATGCTTTTCGGTGCGGTGTTGCGGCCGCAAGGATTCAACGCGACCCTTGTATCGCTCGATAGCGCTGATGCCGAAAAACTGCAGAACGTGCAGGTGATCCGCGAAGGCGACTTTGTAGGGATTGCGGCAGCGGACGCCTTTACTGCGCAAAAAGCAGTGGCCGCTCTGCAGGCAAAATGGAATGTGCCTCCGCAGATTTCGAACAGCGAGCTTTTTGAATACCTGAAGAAGAACGGCGCCTCTGATGACACTGCGGCGCAGAAACAGGGCGCAGTTCAGCAGACGTTCGCAGCTGCAGATGTCAAGGTGGAGTCGAAATACACTGTCCAATACATTGCTCATGCTCCGCTGGAACCGCGTGCTGCGGTGGCCGAGTGGAAAGAAGGCAATCTGACGGTCTGGACCGGAACACAGCGGCCGTTTGCGGTTCGTGAAGAGCTTGCGCAGGCAATGCAGATTCCCGAGTCGAAGGTCCGCGTCATTCAGCCTGACATGGGTAGCGGTTACGGAGGCAAGCACACAGGGGAAGCAGCGGTTGAAGCGGCGCGGCTTGCGAAGGCCACTGGCAAACCAGTGAAAGTGGTATGGACGCGCGCTGAGGAGTTTACGTGGGCTTATTTCAGGCCCGCTGCGCTGATTGAGGTAAAAGGCGGGGCCGACAAAGATGGAAAGCTGGTCGCGTGGGAGTTCCACAACTACAATTCAGGGTCCGCTGCGCTCGATACTCCGTACGACGTGTCCAATCGATTGGTCCAGTATCATGAGGTTCGCTCGCCTCTGCGGCAGGGCTCTTATCGTTCGCTGGCAGGCGCGGCCAACAACTTCGCGCGCGAGTCGCATATGGATGCCATCGCTCATGCGGCCAAAATCGACCCGCTTGAGTTTCGTTTGAAAAATCTACAGGAACCCCGCTTGCGTGCAGTGCTTGAGGCAAGTGCCGATAAATTTGGCTGGAAGAATGCGAAATCGGAACCCGGAAGCGGGGTCGGAATTGCGTGCGGGACTGACAAGGGCGGGTATGTTGCGACTGTTGCCGAAGTTCAGATCAATCCTGCTACGAAGAAGATTCGTCTGCGCCGCGTTGTCCAGGCGTGGGAATCGGGCGCGGTGATTAACCCAAACGGGATCCGCAATCAGATTTCGGGTGCAATTGTGCAAGGCATCGGCGGAGCACTGTTCGAGGCAATCCTCTTTGAGGGTGGGCGCATTCTAAATCCTCACTTTGCGGGTTACCGTGTTCCACGCTTCAGCGATGTACCCGAGATCGATGTTGTGATTCTCGATCGCAAAGACCTGCCATCTGCCGGCGCCGGCGAAATCGGTATTATCGGCCTAGCACCCGCCGTTGCGAACGCAATCTTCGCCGCAACCGGCGTGCGCGTTGCAAACATGCCGCTGTCACCGCGCGAACCGATATCGGGCGAGCCGGCGGCTCCCTTCAAGAGCTGACTTTCACGAAGTGGCCTGAATCATTTCAGATCTCTCCAGTTTGGACCGAATCCCAGGTCGGCCACGAGAGGGACGCGAAGCTGCACGACGCCTTCCATTTCTGCGCGAACTATCGCCCCCATTTCTTCCTTTTCCTCGGCTGGTACTTCGAAGATGAGTTCGTCGTGGACCTGCAGGATCATGCGTGATTTCATCTTCTGCGCACACAGTTTGTGATCGATGGCGATCATGGCGAGCTTGATAAGGTCCGCCGCTGTGCCCTGCAGTGGCGTATTGATGGCGGTACGCTCCGCAAACCCGCGCTGATTGGGATTCCGGCTTTCCATGTCTGGAATCGGTCGCATCCTCCCAAACAGCGTTCGAACAAAACCTTCGCGGCGCACTTGCTCCAAAGTACTTTCAATGAATGCCCTGACGCCCTGGTACCTTGCAAAATATCGATCGATATAGGCCTTCGCCTCAGATTGAGGGATGCCCAACTGCGCGGCAAGTCCGAACGGTGATATTCCATAAACGATGCCGAAGTTTACGGCCTTGGCGCGATTGCGCGTTTCTTTGTCTATGGATTCAATTGAGATTCCGAACACCTCGCTGGCCGTCAGGGTGTGGATGTCGATTTCTTCTGCGTAGGCACGTGAGAGCAGCGGATCCTGGCTGAAATGCGCCAGCAGGCGCAGCTCAATCTGCGAGTAGTCCGCAGAAAGCAGCTGCGTCCCTGGCGCTGCAGTAAACGCCGCACGAATTTCCCGGCCGAGTTCGGTGCGGATGGGAATGTTCTGAAGGTTTGGGTTCACCGAGGACAGGCGTCCGGTAGCTGTGGCAGCGGCCTGAAACGTTGTATGCACGCGCGAGTTCGAATCGGCAAGCAGTGGGAGTGCGTCAATGTAGTTCGATTTCAATTTCGACAAGTGCCGGAACTCGAGAACCAAACGCGGGACTTCGTTCTGCTCCGCCAATTGCTCCATTACATCCTGCGCCGTCGAAAGGCTTTTCGATTTGCCGCGCGAAATGGGAGGCGTAAGTCCCATGTGCGTGAAGAGCACTTCTCCAAGCTGCTTGGGCGAATTGATGTTGAAGCGGCGACCCGCGAGCGAAAAGATCTGCTCGCCGACCCGTTCAAGTTCTCCGCTGAAGCGCGTCGCCAGCCCGGCGAGCACACCTGTATCGATGCGGACCCCAACCTTCTCCATCCGGTAGAGTACGGGCGCCAGTGGCAGGTCAATATCACGGTACACGCGCTCGACGCCGCATTCCTGCACGGCACTGAGCAACTTGGGCGTAAGGCCAAAGACCGCAGCCGCAGCAGCCGGTTGCGTTGATGGGGCCTGCTGCTCGTTGCGAGCGGCCACATCAGCAAGTGCCTGCGTTGCGTGCGTAGGGTTCAGAACGTACGAGAGCAGCATTGTATCTTCCACCGCTCCCCGCAACGTGATTCCCTGCGCTTCAAAAAGATGCAGCGCCAGCTTTAGATCGTGCGTGCGCTTCGGGACAGCCTCATCTTCCAGCAGGTCGCGCAGTTCCGGCGTGAGAGGAAGTTGCAGCGCCACCTCGGAATCGGCACAAACGCCCACGTTGAAACAGGTCTTCTGCTCTTCCGCTTCGGCAAGGTCAAGGAGGGATTGAGTGCCGGGAAGTTCGTCTTCAGGCTGCTCATCCATAGCTTTGGCAGCGGCCTCGAGCACCACGGCAAATCCATTCGCCCTGGCGGCTTGATAGAACTCCGCAATCTGCTCGGAAGTTGGCTCATCGATCAACTCGACGGCTATCGATTGCGTGGCCGGTGCAAGATCGCGAAGCATCGACGTGAATTCAAGCTCAGTGAACAGAGCGCGGCATGCTTCAACGTCTGGAGACTGCGTCTCCATTGTCGCGAGATCGAGAGTGAGCGGCACGTTGCAATGGATGGTGACGAGTTCTTTGGAAAGCAGAACTGCTTCGCGATTCTGCTGTAGCGATTCGCGATATGTTTTGCGCTTAACCTCTGCTGCGCGCTCCAGCACAGCCTCGACGCTGCCGAATTCGCGAATGAGATCGACGCTTCCTTTGTCGCCGATTCCGGGTGCGCCGGGAATATTGTCGATGGTGTCGCCGCGGAGTGCCATGACGTGGATGACTTTTTCTGGAGGAACGCCGAGCACATCATTGACACCGGCGGGATCGAGAATCAGGTTGTCTTTCTGCGGATTGAGAATTCTCACGTTCTCGGTCACAAGCTGCATCATGTCCTTGTCGCCCGACACGATGAATACATCATGGGTTTGCTCAGCCGCCTGGCGGGCCAGTGTGCCAATAACGTCGTCGGCCTCAAAACCTTGCGCTTCAATAATCGGAATTCTCAAAGCTTCAAGGGATCGACGAATGTATGGAATCTGCCGGCTCAGATCTTCGGGCATGGCTTCGCGTTTAGCCTTGTAGCCGTCGTATGTAATTTCTTCGAACGCTTGTGTCTTACTGCTCCATTTGCGCAATGGGCCCATGGTGCGGGCACGCTCATCGCGGAACACTTCCCCACTTACGTCGAAGACCGCGGCAAAATAACGCGGCGAAAAGTCCTGACGCAGCTTTCGAATCATGTTAACGAAGACGTAAGTGGCCGCGGTTGGCACTCCGCCGCGCGTCGACATGGGGCGGCTACGCTGCATGGCATGGTAGGCGCGAAAAATAAACGACATTGTGTCGAGGAGGAAGACGGGAGGTTTGGCTTGATCGGTCACGCTTGAGAGTCTATCAGGGCAGAACCCGGCTTGCAGACTGGATAGTCAGTAGATGAACATGCAATCGCCGTAGCTAAAGAAACGGTAGCTTCCCTGGACGGCGCGGCGATAGGCTGCCAGTACTTGCTCGCGGCCCGCGAAGGCACTTACCAGCATGAGGAGGCTCGATTGTGGAAGGTGGAAATTGGTAAGTACCGCCTGCACAAGACGGAATTCAAAGCCGGGAGCGATAAAGATTTCCGTCGACCCGGAGTGCGGCTTGAGGGGACTACCTGCTGCCTGTCGTGCACAATGCTCCAGGGTTCGAACAACCGTCGTACCCACCGCGACGATTAGCCTGCCTTCGCTAACCGCACAGTTCAATGCGTCAGCAGCTTCGGAGGTTAGAGTGTAGCGCTCGCGGTGCAACTTTACTTCGTCCAGTCGTTCGACTCGGAGCGGCGCAAATGTTCCCAGGCCGACATGGAGAGTGACGCGTACCACTTCAACTCCACGCGCCACCAATATCTCAAGCATTTCCGAAGTAAAGTGCAAACCTGCCGTCGGCGCTGCCACCGAGCCCTTCTCGTTCGAATAAACGGTTTGATACCGCTCGCGATCTTCTGTCGCATCGTCCCGATGGATGTACGGCGGCAATGGAATGTGGCCGATGCGCTCAAGGATACCGAAGAAGTCGTCCACTGGGGCAAATTCCAGAAGGCGATCGCCGAACTTGCCGCGCTCCAGAACGTCGGCTTCAAGCAGAATTTCGCCGGTACGTGCCGGGAAAACGAGACGCTCGCCGATAGCAACTTTGCGGCCGGGTCGCACGAGCGCACGCCACTGATTCTCTCCAACGGGTTCGGTAAGCATGACCTCAATACGGCCGGTGGGCTTCTCTTTTTCTCGGCGCAAAGTGCGCCGGGCGTACAAGCGCGCAGGAATCACCCGGCTGTCGTTTAGTACGAGCAGGTCGCCCGGCTTGAGGAAATTTGGAAGATCAATGAACGACGCGTCCTGAACCTCTCCTGTCTGCCGATTCAGGGTCATCATGCGGCTGGCTCCGCGTTCAGTCGGCGGCTGCTGCGCAATCAGTTCCTCCGGCAGTTCGAAATCGAAATCGGAAACCAGCAGATCGCTCATGATTGCTCTAGTTCCGCCTGAGGCCTGCCCAGATGCGCAAGAGCGCGGAACCGCGCCCGCTCGATGGATGCATTCAGTTCTTCGCGTTTAGCTTCAAATTCAGACTCCGTGAGATCAGGGGGGACATAGGTCCAGCGCGACCAGCTCACGATTATGCGCGTGAAGGGCTTCGGGACCAAAAAGCGATCCCAGGATTTCATCACCCATGCGTGTTCCGGTTCCAGATGAAACGCTCCGATGCGCGCGCCGGTCAGCATTGCAAGCTTCACCGGGCCCGCTTTGGTGCGATAGATGGGGCCACGAGGACCGTCGGCGGTAAAGATGGCCGTGCCACCGTTATGGATTACTCTTTTGAGGCCCAGCAAACCCTCCCTCGAACCCCGTGAACTGGAGCCGCGCACTGTCCGATAGCTGAACAATTGCAAGGTGCGCGCGATGAGTTCGCCATCGAAGCTCTGGCTGATGAGGATAGTTGTGAGGGAGCGCCGAAAATACACGGTGCATGGCAGCACGCATTGGTGCCAGAAGCAGAAAATGTCCGGACCTACTCCTACGCCGCCGGGAATCGGTTCAGCCCCTTCTTCCGCAATGAGCTCAAAGCGCCAGGTGAGGCCTACGAGTGAGAACACGATCCATACAACACGAGGCAGGATCGCCAGCACGACACGCTGGCCAAGTGTGAATCGGGGTCTGGTTTCTGCAGTCACTCAGTTGATTTTAGCGGAGCGTGGAGGGCGCAGCGGGTCGGTTACAAAGATCAACTGTACCGAAGCCAGCGCAGCAGTTCCGGCAATGAGGCACGCTTCCCGTACATGAGAATGCCAACCCGATACAGACGCGAAGAGAACCAGAGCGTTGCTATGATGCTGGCCACCAAGAGGCCTATCGACACGACGAATTGCCAGGCTGGAGGCGTTTCAGACGCCATACGCAGAAACATGACAATCGGGGCGGTGGGCGGAAACAACGACGCCGCCACGGCCCATGGAGAATTCGAGTCGTTCATGATAAGCACGATCATGGCAAAGCTAAGCCAGGTGGGCGCTGCGGCAAGCGGCATGTACATCTGCAACTCCTGCTCGGTCTCACAAGTAGAGGCGAGCCCCGCAAAAAGCGAGCTATACAGGAGATAGCCTAGCAAGAAATACAGAGGAAACAGGACACCTTCAAACCAGCTAAAGTGGAGCGAATATTCCCCGGTCAACATGGCCGCGGCGAATGGCGTGACTACCAGCGCGACTGCGGCAATGAGCCAGATCAGGATCTGCGTCAGACCCACGGCGCCGAGCCCAATCAGCTTGCCCGCGAGCATATCAGTCGGTTTGACTGTGGCGAGCATGACTTCGAAGATGCGCGAGGTTTTCTCCTGGATGACAGAGCGCGCCACGTTCAAGCCGTAGATCATGGTTGTCATCGAAAGGAGCAGCGCCATGACGTAGCCCTTCCACAATGAGGCTTCAGCGCTGGTTCGTACAATTGAACCGTCTTTCTTCAACTGGAAGGTCTGAATCGATATGCCCTTTAGCAGCGAATCGGCTTCAGCGGCTGTTACGCCGGCGCTCTTCAATTGCTCGCCGACAAGACCATTATTCAAAGCACGCCTGAGCCTTGCACCCGTCATGAAATCGCCCGACGCAAGTGAAGTGTAACTTGCGACCGGCAGCTCTCCAGATTGCGCCTTAATCGACAGAATGCCGTTAATTGACTTGTTCTGAAGTTCGCTCATCAAGGTCGAATTCATCGACGAGTCTGACGACGGGAGCACATCCACACTCAATTTGCCATCGTTGTCGTTTGTGAGCTGTTCGCGAATTTCGTTGGCAAGAGCCGGGTTATCGGCGGTTATAACAAGGTGCTTTTTGCCGCCCAGACCGAGGTTGGCGGCGTAGCCGATACCGAGGATAACGACAAACAATGCAGGCAGGCCGATGGTCGTCATCAGGAAGGCCCTGGCGCGGATCTGTTCGAAGTACTCGCGCTTGGCGATAAGCAACATGTTACGCATTGGTCGCGCCTCCAACTGTCTGAATGAAAATCTCTTCCAGAGATGGCTCAAGCAGTTCGAAGCGATAGATCGTAGCCATACTTGCGGCTGCATGCAGGAGCTTCTGCGCGTCACCATGTGGCTTCAGCTTGATTTCGGCGTGACCTGAAAAGTTCTTTGCCTCGGCAACCTCTTCGCTCGCGAGAAAGGCTGGGCTCCCGTCGAACTCCACAATCACATGATTGCGCTCATAACGGCTCTTGATATCCCGCACTTTTCCGGCCAGCACTGCTTGTCCATTGTTGATCAGGCATATCGACTCGCAGAGTTTCTCGACCTGATCCATGCGGTGGGTCGAAAATAAAACTGCGTTGCCCTCGTCCTTCAGTTCCAGCAAGGTTCGTTCAACCAGCACCGCATTCACCGGATCGAGGCCGCTGAATGGCTCGTCCATAACGATGAGCCCCGGTTCATGAAGTAGACAGGAAATGAACTGGATTTTCTGCTGCATGCCTTTCGAAAGCTCTTCCGTTTTCTTCTGTAGCGCGTCGGCAATCTCCATTCGCTCTGCCCAAAGAGTAGCGCGTTTCCGGGCATCGTCCGCGGAAAGGCCATGAAGGCAGCCGAAAAAGACCAACTGGTCAATAACTTTCATCTTCTTGTACAGGCCGCGCTCTTCAGGCAAATAGCCCACGCGCTCAAGGCTGGCTCGCTCGAACGGCTTGTTAAAGAGCATGACCTTGCCGGAGTCTGGAATGGTGATGCCCATCATCATTCGGATGGAGCTGGTCTTGCCTGCACCATTGGGCCCCAGCAGGCCAAACATCTGGCCCGCCTCGATGGTCAAGCTAAGGTTGTTCACCGCAATCTTGGTGTCGTAAGCCTTGGTGACACCCGCGAGTTCAACAACCGGCATGAAATCTCCCATGGATTTAGATTTTTGTTGGTACGGCTAGCTTGGAGAAGGGCAAGTACTAGGCTAGAACATCGTGGCGAACTTTACCAGTATTCAAGGACCTCAAGTATTATCAGTTCTCCGACAAAGATCCAATATGGTTGATAACAAAAAGTTCGACGAGAGCATTCTGCTTGACGAGTGTTAAACCGAGTTGCTTTTCGAACGCGACGGGAATTGGCGGGAGGCCGATTTCGTCATCGGAGGAGCCAGCGGAAGCTCATCGACTGCAAATCCGAATACCGCGTCATAGCGGCCACTTAGCCCAGTGTGGTCGAGTACGGGCAGCGGTAGCCCCAGTCCCAATGTGTCTGCCACCTGTTGCATTGTCACGTCGAGCATCCCAAGGATGCACAAATCTTAAATTCGAGAACTGTAGAGCTTCCTGATCCCCTCACAGCAATTTCATTGCATCTGGATCCCATTTGATGATCTGTCCACGTTCCATGCTCAGATTGCTGAGCAACGCTGCGCCAGCCGCGCGGTAACCAAAGACGGCATCTTCGACCGGCTGCTTGCGCGTTCGGACTGAAGCAAAGAAGTTTTTGAAGTGGTCGTAATTGTCAGCATAGTTTTCAGGGGCAATGAATTTCTCCGCTCCGCTTAACTCATGGCTGCGATCATGCGGCGGATATTTGCGCTCGTATTCTTCGAGCAGTTGCTTCTGCATCGCCTCCGTGTAGGTGCCGATCACGTATCCAGGAGCCTTCTGTTGCGGTACGTGGTTGATGATCACCGATTTGCCATCAATCTCCAGGGTTCCTTCAGAGCCGGTAAAGACGAGGCCCTCACTTTCTTCGCCGCCGTCAACAAAGTTCACGCGCAGGTTCAGATTGAATCCTTCGCGATAGTCAAAGAGGCCGAGCATCACGTCAGGTACATCACGGCCATCTTTCCAGAATCGTAGTCCGCCGGTTGCCATTGCCCGTGTGGGGCCGTGTGCGCCGGTAATGAAATGCGTTCCGCTGAACAGATGCACAAACAAATCGCCCGCCACGCCGCTGCCGTAAGCCTTCCATTTGCGCCACTGGAAGAAGTGTTTCGCATTGAACGGAATTTTCGGGGCCGTGCCCAGGAAGCGCGGCCAATCACATGTTTCCGGCGAAGCATCAAGCGGCACCGTGTAGTTCCACGCGCCCATCGACGAATTGCGGTCCCAACGTGCAGTAACCATATTCAACTGTCCGATCGCGCCCGCCTGGAGAAGTTCCTTCGCCTTGATGTAAAGCATTGAGCTGACGCGCTGGCTGCCGATCTGCAAAATACGATTCGTTGCACGAGCCGCCTCGATCATCTCCGGACCGTCCGAATAGAGATGGATCATCGGCTTTTCGCAATATACGTCCTTGCCTGCTTTCATGGCGTCAACCGCGGCCTGCTTGTGCCAGTGATCGGGCGTAGCAATGATCACTGCATCAATATCTTTGCGCGCCAGGATCTCGCCGTAATTGCGCGTGGTGAAGAGGTCGTTGCCCCAGAGCTCCTTGCAGTGCGCGAGCCTGCCGTCGTAACAGTCGGCCACGGCCACCAACTTAACCCCGGGCACTTGCACGGCAAACCTGGTGTCGTTCTGCCCCTGAATCCCCGCGCCGATCAGCGCTACCTGGATGTGGTCGTTGGCAGCCGTGGGCCTGGTCGGTTCTGTCTGGCCGGCGGCCAGCGCGTGGATCTTGCCGCTGAACAAAGTGGTTGCCGAAACGGCTCCAGCTGCCCTGATGAATCCTCTCCGATTGACCTCGTGCATTTCAGTGCCTCCACCCTTTACAGGTTCCAAGAATACCCGGTCCACACCACGGCTCGCTCGCTTTTTTGCCTTCACCTGCCCTTGAATTGCGGAACGCGCTTTTCGCGGAACGAGCGAATGCCTTCCTGATAGTCCTCACTATCGTAGACTTCGCGGCGCATGGCTTGCACGCGTTCAAATGTCTCAGGCGAGAGATTGTGCGAGGCAGAAAGTACCCGCAATTCCTCTTTGAGCAGACCGATTGCCAACGGCGAGTTCTTTGCGATTTGCCTGGCGATGGTCAGCGTTGCGGTTTCGAGTTGTTCGCGCGGGAAAGCATGATTCACTATTCCGCGATCTACGAGACGGCGGGCTCCCAAGGGCTGCGCCGTAAACAGCATCTCCTTGCATAGGAGCATTCCTCCGGAATTCATGAAGGTCTGAATGCCCGATATGTTGTAAGGAACACCCAGCTTTGTGGTCGTTATTGCGAATGTGCTGTCTTCAGCGGCGACGATCATATCGCAACTCATCACCAGTTCGCATGCACCACCCCAGACCGTTCCCTCAACCATGGCAATGACGGGAGCGGGGAAATGCTCGATCGTGCGAACCAAATGGCGGAGGGGATCGGTATAGGTCAAGGGGTCGCGGCCGTTCGTGGGCAGTTCGCCAATGTCGTGACCGGCAGAAAACACCTCGCTACCTGCCGGCGCCCGCAGGATGACTACCCGAATTTCTTCTTTGCGCATGACCGCAAGTGCGCTGCAAATCCCTTCGATCAGGCTCTTGCTAAGGCAATTGCGCTTGCTGGGATTGTTGAGGGTAATGATGCCGATGTGGTCTAAAGCATCCGTATGAACCAGGTCCAATTCAGATTTCATGATCGTTCTTCTCTCTTCCCGGTTGAGTGCCCTTCACTATCAATAGTTCGAACTAACGAACAGCCTCACCACGATTTGCCTGCATGCGGAATTCTACGGCGCATCTGAACCGAATAGGAAGTGCTTACGCGACTTCGTTCGCCAAAGTACTCCCTCGGTTCCGGTTTCAATGACGTCGCCGTTTGCTCCGGCAGGCCAGTGCGTTTAGCATCCTGATTGTGCCTGCCCTTGATACCCCGGTGATGTATGTACGCGGCGTGGGCCCGCGTGTGTCTGAAATGCTGGCCGTCAAAGATATTCTGACAGCCGAAGACCTGCTCTATCAGCTCCCTTTCCGCTACGAGGACCGCCAGAATCCGCGACCACTGGACGAAATAAAGGCAGGCGAGGTGGCAAGTGTCATTGGCGAAGTGCGCGGTTCCATTTTGCTTCGCACCCGGCGCATGCCGATCTTTGAGCTCACAGTAGGCCAGGGGAATCGCGCGCTGAAGTGTATTTGGTTCAATGCTACCTACCTGAAGGGCAAGTTTCTGGCCGGCCAGACAATTGCTGTGCACGGCAAGGTCGAACCGTCGCGCTCATCGAATAACTTGAAGATGATCCAGCCGCAATTCGAACTGCTGCCTGACGCAAGTGACGATGCGGAAACACGATTACTTGAAGTGGGACGCATTACGCCAGTCTACGAGTCGCTGGGCGGCAACAAGCTCACCTCGCGTTGGCAGCGACGGACAATATACAACCTGCTTGAGCAAATGCGCGGCTCAGTCCCTGAGTGTTTGCCCCGTGCACTGGTAGACCGCCTCAACTTGCCAGATCGTGAGACTGCGCTGCGCAATGTACATTTTCCGCCGGAAGGTACATCGCTGATAGAACTGCAGAGCGCGTCGACGGCCGCACACCGCCGCCTGATCTTTGAGGAACTGTTTTTTCTGGAGCTCGGACTGGAATTGAAGCGGCGACGGATGCGCGAGCGCGCTGGCATCAGCTTCGGGACAACGGAAAAAGTTCGAGAGGCGATCCGTGAGGTGCTTCCATTCCATCCCACCACCGCGCAAAAGCGCGCACTGGGCGAGATTGTGAATGACATGCGCAGCCCTAGCCCGATGCGTAGGTTGCTGCAGGGCGACGTGGGATCAGGCAAGACCATCGTCGCATTCCAGGCCATGCTGGTTGCCATGGAGAACGGCTACCAGGCTGCGCTGATGGCTCCAACGGAAATTCTAGCCACGCAGCATTTTCTCGCGGCTCGCAAGCTGCTTGAGCGCTCATCGCGCAAACCGCGCATCGTGCTGCTTACTGGTTCGCTCGATGAGGACAGAAAGCGAAGTACGCGCGGGCTCATCAATCGCGGCGAAGCGCAACTCGTAATCGGCACGCATGCGCTCATCGAAGAAAAAGTAGAGTTCGACCGCCTGGGTCTGGTTGTAGTGGATGAGCAGCATCGGTTCGGCGTGCTGCAGCGTTTCAAGCTGATGAAGAAACCCAACCAGCCGGAGCCGGATGTGCTGGTGATGACGGCGACACCGATTCCAAGAACGCTTGCGCTCTCCTTATACGGCGATCTCGATTTGAGCGTGCTGGACGAGTTGCCGCCCGGGCGCACACCGATTGTGACACGCCGCGTGCCCGGGGAGAAGTCAGAGGACGTGTGGGCATTTGTGCGCAAGCAGGTGGCTCTCAAGCGGCAGGCGTATATTGTCTACCCGGTGATTGAAGGAGCCGGCGACGATCAACCCGAGCTCGATTTTTCGCACGATTCCGATGCGGCTGCGGCCGATGCGGCTGTGGCCGAAACCGCATCACCCGGGAACAAGCTTCCGCGCAAGGGCAAAACTGCCGACCTTTTTCCAAAGCCAAAGCAACAAGCCAGCTCAGCCGGCAAATCGGGGCTGAAGTCGGCCTCGGATATGTACGAGAAGCTCAGGACCGGACCGTTTGCGGGTCTCAAAGTTGGGCTGTTGCATGGGCGCCTGGACGCTGATGACAAGGAAATCATTATGCGGCGATTCCAGCGCGGTGAAATCGACGTGCTGATTGCAACCACGGTGATCGAGGTGGGCGTAGACGTACCGAATGCAACCGTGATGGTGATTGAACACGCCGAGCGGTTTGGGTTGGCGCAGTTGCATCAGCTGCGTGGGCGCGTAGGACGTGGCGCTGCCAAGAGCTACTGCATCCTGATTACCGGGGCGCGCGTGTCGGACCAGGCTGAGGAGCGTCTCAACGCCATGGTGCGTACGCAGGACGGGTTTGAGCTGGCGGAACTGGACCTAAGCATGCGAGGCCCGGGCGAGTTCTTTGGAACGCGGCAAGCGGGACTGCCGGATTTCCGAGTTGCCAATCTACTGCGCGACCGCAAGATTCTTGAATTGGCCAAGCAGGAAGCTGCGCGCTTCGCAAACAATCCTGATGCCGATCTGCCTGAAGCGGAAAAGGCGCGGGTTTGGGCGCGACTGAAAGAAGCATGGCAGCGCCGTTACGGACTCGTTGAGGCCGGCTGAGTCCGCCCAGGGATAGGTCGGTTCAGGTACGAGCCAGGACATTCGTCTGCAATCCGGTTTCCAGCGGGTATGTCTGGATTTCAAGCTCGATGCTGGCGATCTCTGCCCCGCAATCTTGGCTACTGCGCGTGCATTGGCAGAGCTCAGTAAAACGCAAGTGGCCGGTCCGGGTGAGTTCGAGACCCTCTCCCACCAGTCCACCGTAGATATCCACGCATGCGATTCGCTCAAACTCGAAAAGTATGCGTACTAGACCATTATCAGTTGATCCACGGCTCAGCACCCAGCCACCGCAGCTGATGATGACCCCAGTGAGAATCCGGATCAGCCGGTCCGGCTGCGCAAGCGCAATCGCCTGCAGATGGATGGCCCATGGGATCCCAGCCTGTGATTCCGCATGTGTGTGCAGCATGGCGGCTCTCATAACAGTCATATCGGACTGAGTAGAAGAAAGTGCAGTCTGTTTCGAAGTGAGACGGGAGTGATCGAATTCGAAACAGCGAGGCTCAGACGCCCGCCAATGCCCCCTGGCCAAATGTTGTAGCTTTGTATCTAACATGATCATTGGCTCCGGGATCGACATGATCGAGATCCAGCGCATCCAACGGTCGATGGATCGCTTCGGCTCGCGCTTCCTGAACCGCGTTTACACAGCCGCTGAGCAAGCCTACTGCTTGAGGAAGCGCAATGCGGCCGAAAGCTTTGCCGCCCGATTTGCAGCCAAGGAGGCCGGCGCCAAAGCCCTAGGGACCGGCATCAGTTACGGGGTAAACTGGCTGGAAATTGAGGTCGTGCGTGAACCGAGCGGGAGGCCGACTCTGCACTTTATCGGACGCGCCAAACAGATTGCGGAGGGGCTGGGATTTGCACGCGCCGCGCTCTCACTCACTCATACTGCTGAACTTGCAACCGCCAGCGTGGTACTTGAAGATGGCCGTTAATTCAGTCACTTCTGGTATCCTCAAGGCGTCTGCTGCATCCATTAGCAAGGGGAGCTAAGTTGCCAAGCCGCAAAGAGATTTACTGGTCACAACTTAAAGTAGGAGCTCTGGTGCTGGCGGCTACCGCCATTCTGATCGGGCTGATCTTCGTCATGTCGGGTTCGAAAGGCGGCATATTTACAAAGAAGATTGGCCTTCGCGTCTATTTTGACAATGCCTCAGGCCTGAAAGACGGCGCCCCCGTAACTCTCGAGGGCGTAACAATTGGCAACGTGGTTCATGTCCGCGTAGTCCCCGCTCGCAACCCAACGCCTGTTGAAGTCACAATGAGGGTTAGCAGGACTTTCCTTGCGGCCCTTCACACCGACTCCACCGCTACTATTACGCAGGCGGGAGTTCTTGGCGATAGCTTCCTGGATATTGATTCGACCCATGCAACCGGCCCCGAACCCCAAGACAATGCCGAACTGCGGCCCTCGGGCTCGCCCACAATTCAGGACGTGATCCGTACCAGCAACACCTCCATCCAGGACATCAACGCACTGACCCACAAGCTGGAAACTTTGATCGATGCCCTGAATAGCAAGAAGGGCACCCTCGGCATGCTGATCAACGATCCGACTATCGGTAGGAAGTTGACGCAGATGACGGTGGATCTGGAAAATGTCACCGGATCTATCTCTGCAGGCAAGGGCTCACTCGGCAAGCTGGTGAACGACGATACGCTTTACACGCGAGCCAATACTGCGGTGGACAAGCTCAGCCAGATCACCAGCGATCTCGAAGATGGAAAAGGCACCGTCGGCAAACTTCTGAAGGACGAATCGCTTTACAACCATCTGAACTCAGCCGTATCCAATGCCAATCAACTGATCACGGAAATCAACCAGGGTAAGGGCGCGTTGGGCAAGATTAGCAAGGACCCGGCATTTGCACAAAAGCTGGATGATACCGTGGGCCAGCTTGACGCAATTCTGAAAGACATTCACGAGGGCAGAGGTACGCTCGGACAGCTGGCGCAGAATCGATCGCTCTACGACCATACCGACCAGACTGCGGATAACGCTCAGCAATTGCTGAAAGAAATTCGCGGGAATCCAAAGAAGTATCTTGTGATCCGCCTGAAATTGTTCTAAATCCGGGATGGAAATCTAAGCGACGGAACACGCCGCAGCGGTCGCCCAGTTTGCGCTCAGCCGCGGTACATTCGCCAGAACTCCACAAATCCCTTCAGCCGCACAACATGAAAGTAGTCATTGCCAACCAGGTAAAAAACGGTCGCTCCCATCGTGATCCCCCGCAAAGCCCCCGGCCCAAGTTGATCGCTGAACGGCAACGGTGCCGCCGAGAAGACCATGGCCAGAACGATGAGCGCCAATTTGACGATGCCCATCACCAGGTTGATCTCAGCCAGCTTCCCAGTGAATTCCCTTCCCAGCTTGACGCTCTCGGTAAGCGAAGAAAGCACTGAACGGTTCTCAAGCAGCAGCAACACCGGCGCAATAGAAAGTGCCCAACTGATGAGAGCCCACAGTGTAAAGAACCCGAGCGACAGAACAATCACCCAGATAGCAAAGCCAACGAGGTCGGGCTCGTCGCCTGTGCTGATGTGCGTATCCGCAACCCAGCGGATGCAATGGAACCACAACCAGAATGTAGCGGCCAGAAGCGCGAGCCAGGCGGCCTGCAATACGATCATCGCCGCCGGGCGGAAAGGCAGGTGCGCGTCCATGCGGCGCAGAACAACGCTGCGGCCGATTCCTGACATGATCACCCACGCCACAGCAGCGGCGGGAAGCAGCCAAATCAAGACTGCAAAGACCGATGCCTGATAGTAGCTCCACACATTGGCGAGTTGTACGATGGCGATCCAGGGGTTCTGACGATCAATCGAAGTAAAACCGGAAGCCTCGAGAGGATGCGTGCCGAGGATCAGCTGCCACTGTCGCCAGCAAACAGCCAGAAACGGAATACCGAAAGCCCATCGCCATGCAATCTCAAGCAGGGTCAGGGAGGGGCGTCCCCAGACCCAGCCCATCTGGGCAACCATCGACTGCGTTCCGCGGACTGGGACGTTGCTGGAAGCAGTTTTGCTGGTCCGATCGATTGCGCTGGTGTGGACGCCGCTCATTTCACCACCAGGTTCACGGTCCTGCCGGGCACAACGATGATCTTGACGACGTTCTTGCCGGATGTGCGCGCCTGCACTTTATCATCGGCGAGGGCGGCTGCTTCAATTGTTTTCGAGTCCGCTCCTGCGGCAACCCGCACAACACTTACCAGCTTGCCGTTGATCTGTACCGGAATCTCCTGCTCGTCTTCCTTAGCCAATCCGGGATCACTCTTAGGCCATGTTGCGCGCAAAATGGCTCCCTCGCCCCCGATTTCTTCCCACAACTCCGCCGCGAGGAATGGCGCGAAAGGTGCCAAAAGCAGCACCAGCGAACTCAATAGTTCGCGCATTACGGGTGCAGGCACCTCCCCCGAAGCCAATTGTGCATCCGCCGCCTGAAGCTCGTTGATTAATTCCATGATGGCGGCAACGCAGGTGTTGAAATGCCAACGCCCTTCGAAATCGAGCGTGATCTTGGCAATGGTCTGGTGCAGCTTGCGCAGCAGCTTCAGCGAGAGACCGGCGGGAGCAATCACCGTCTGCCCTCGGCCTTGACGCGCTATGGCGGCGTATTTGGTTACCAACCGCCACACGCGCCCGAGAAAACGGCTCACCCCGGCAACGCCATCCTCCTGCCAGTCCAGATCGCGATCGGGCGGCGCAGCGAACAACGCGTACATGCGAGTTGCGTCGGCGCCGTAACGGGCCACCATGTCGTCGGGCGATATCACGTTGCCCTTGGACTTCGACATCTTGGCCCCATCTTTGATGACCATGCCCTGTGTGAACAGCCGGCGCGCGGGCTCGTCGTTAACAATCAGACCCAGGTCGCGCATCACCTTGGTCCAGTAACGCGAATAGATCAGGTGCAGAATGGCGTGCTCAACTCCGCCGATATACTGATCGATCGGAAACCAGTACTGTGCGACCTTGCTGTCGAACGGTGCCTTCGTGTTCTTCGCATCCGTGTAGCGATAGAAATACCAACTGGAGTCAACAAAGGTGTCCATGGTGTCGGTTTCGCGTTTTGCCGGGCCGCCGCACTTGGGACAAGTGGTATTCAAGAACTCCGGTACGCGCGACAGCGGCGATCCGCCCTGCTGGGTTATTTCGATCTGCGGAGGCAGGATCACCGGCAACTGGTCGTCCGGCACCATCACCAGCCCGTCCTTCGGGCAATTGATCATCGGAATTGGTGTGCCCCAATAGCGCTGGCGGCTTACGCCCCAATCCTTTAACCGATAGGTGACCTTTGCTTCGCCAAATCCCTGTGCTATCGCAACTTCCTGCAATTTCTGCTGAGCTTCAGCGCAGGTCAGCCCATTGAACTCGCCAGAGTTCACCAGCACACCCTCTTCGGAGATGAACGGGAGATCCGCTTTCTCACTTCCGCCGTCGACAGGAGCGATCACGCGCCGAATATGGATGCCGTACTTCTTGGCGAATTCAAAATCGCGCTCGTCGTGGCCAGGAACGCTCATAATGGCGCCAGTGCCGTAGTCCATAAGCACGTAGTTAGCCACCCAGATCGGCACGCGCTCGCCGTTGTAGGGATTCACTGCGAAATGGCCGGTGGGAATGCCGTGTTTCTCAATCGCACCCACGTCGCCTGATTCACGAGCTTTCTTCTGTTCCTCGAGCAGGCCGTCGACCTGTTTGCGCAACGCCGCATCGGCCGCGGCAAGTTGAATGACGAGCGGATGTTCGGGCGCCAGTTGAACGCTCGTAGCGCCAAAGATGGTGTCCACGCGCGTCGTGAAGACGCGGATTTTGTTGATGAGATGGCTAGTCTCCGGAACGATGTTTCCAGGCTTCACTTCCGCGGTGCCGGTCAGGTCATTCTGAAAGGTGAAGTCGACTTCAGTGCCTTCGCTGCGGCCTATCCAGTTACGCTGCATGGTCCGCACTTTTTCCGGCCAGCCGTCGAGCTTGTCCAATCCGTCCAGCAGTTCCTGCGTGTACGCGGTGATCCGAAAGAACCACTGCTCCAGATCACGCTGCTCAACCAGAGTGTCTTCGTGCCGCCAGCAACGACCATCGATAACCTGCTCGTTTGCCAACACAGTCGAGCATTCCGGGCACCAGTTCACCTTGCTCTTTTTGCGGTAGACCAGGCCTTTCTCATACATGCGCAAAAAGAACCACTGATTCCAGCGATAGTACTCCGGCAGGCATGTAGTAACTTCAGTCGCCCAATCGTAGCCCAGCCCGAGCCGCTGCATCTGCCGCTTCATGGCTGCGATGTTGGCCAGTGTCCACTCGCGAGGAGGGGTGTTGTTCTTGAGCGCCGCGTTCTCTGCTGGCAGGCCGAAGGCATCCCAGCCCATGGGGTGAAGCACGTTAAAGCCCCGCATCCACATGTGGCGTGCAAGCGCGTCACCAATCGAGTAGTTCCGCACATGGCCCATGTGTAACTGGCCACTGGGATACGGCAACATCTCGATTACATAATATTTGGGTTTTCCGCTCGTTGGGGGCTCAGCCGCATAGAGTGTAGGGTCAGAAGCCCACTTCTGCTGCCACTTGGGCTCGATAGTCGCCGGATCGTACCTTAATTCCTTATCATCCGCCATCACTCCCAGTGTAAATGGAGATACATAAGCGCGTGGGAAGCAATGGGCGCAACCACTTAGGAAAGGGCGTTAATCCACCAAGCTCTTCAGCACGCGAACATTGCGCTCTTCATCTCCCTGCTCGTCCACCGGAGTTTCGGCAATAAAGGCTGCGTGGCCAAAGCGGAGGTCGTTCAGCAGGCGGCGGAACGGCTCAATTCCGATGGTTCCCTGGCCTATGTGCTGGTGCCGGTCAAGCTTTGAACCACAAGGTGCTTTTGCGTCATTGCAGTGCCACACGCGAACCGCTTCAAAAGTCACGGTCGAAGCAATTTTCGCCATAGTTTCCTGGTAGCCCTCGTCCGTCACAATGTCGTAGCCAGCTACGTGAGTGTGGCAGGTATCGAGACATACGCCGACCGGAGCACAGGGCTTGAGCAATTCCACCAACTCCGCTACCTGGTCAAAGCTGCCGCCCAGCGAGAACTCCGACCCCGCCGTATTCTCGATGAGGACCTGAAAGTCAGTTCCTTCCCAAGGCAGTCCATCAATTGCCTGAGCGATGGATGCGGCAGCCAGTTTGAGACCCTCCGGGCGCGTCATGCCCTTCCATGAACCGGGATGGAGCACGAGGTACTCTGCGCCGAGCGCCAAAGCGCGCTCAATTTCGCCGCGAAAAGCCAGAATGCTTTTCTCGCGAATATCAGTCGTTTGGCTGCAAACGTTAATCAGGTAATTGGCGTGGATCACGAGCGGGCCCACATTTAACTTTGCGCGATTTTGCTTCGTCTGTTCTGCCTGTTTGGGATCGACCTTGGGCGCACGCCACATGCGCGGGCTTGATGAAAAAATCTGCAACGTGTTGGCACCGATCTCCGGCGCGCGTTCTACTGCTTTGGACACCCCGCCGCCCAAATGAACTCCGATCCTCTTGACCATGCGACCAGTGTATAAGCCGGGTGTTGACCGGGGAGAGCGCCGATTGGTGGAAATTGGCACGGCAATCAAAACCGCCGTAAAATGGGATTGTCGGTGCCGATGTTTCAGGCCCCAGGTTTTTGTGACTCACGACTCCATTACGATTTCTGCCGGGCCTCGGCTGCGCACGGCCATGATACTGGCGATCGTCGCCGACCTGGTTCAGCTCGTAATTTTTCCTCTCGTCATTGAAGGCGCAGTTTCTCCAGCTGACGATGTTCTCGATCTTGGTGTTGCTGGAATTCTCACGTGGCTGCTCGGCTGGCATTGGGAGTTCCTGCCCTCATTCCTGGCCAAGCTTGCCCCGGGAGTCGACATGATTCCCTGCTGGACCCTTGCCGTTGCCAATGTTTATCGCAAAAGCAAGCAGCTGGCGGTCCGGATGGAAGGCATCCCCGAAGACAAGCACGCGTAGAGGACCTAAGCCACGCACATAGATTCAACGACAATCACACCACCGGCTCAAGATGTGCCGTGAAATGGTGCGGAAGCGGAGCCTCGTAGGAATGATCATGGCTCAAGCGTGGCAAAACTTGGCGCCTCCTGCAACAGGTCATAAGCGTGTTCACCTGGTACGAGAGGCTTCCGGCCGTGCAAGCTTTCGAATGTCTGCTCCCTCAACCACCTCATAGATCGCGTCGGCCGGAACGTTCTTGAATTCCTGGTGTAAGCCGCTCGGCCAGCGCACTTCTACTTTCGACATGCTCGGCTCTTTTCCAACGCCGAAGTGCAGGCGGGTATCGTTTGAGGAGTTATAGCCCCCGCCACCGCGAACTTCACGAATCTGCTTTATGCCGCCTACTTCCACAGTCACGCGCGCACCGATCGCAAGTCGATTGCTTGTTTTCCCTACCAGGCGAAAGAGCACCCAGTGATTCGAATTCTGGCTCTGGTTAATGAAGAGCGACGGCGGACCATTGACATTGAAGACGACGAAATCGAGCTTGCCATCGTTGTTGACGTCACCAAATGCAGTACCGCGCCGTGACTTTAGATACCCGGCATTCAGTCCGGCCTGCTCAGCAAGGTTTTGAAACGAGCGTCCCTGGATGTTCCGGAACAGTTGCAGTGGCTCTTTAAACCGCGGTTCATTTTCCAGCACGTCAGTCAGAGAGGAGAAGTTGCCGTTCGCGATCAGGATGTCTGGCCAGCCGTCGTTATCAAAATCGCCAAAGCCGGTTCCCCACTTCACAAGAGTCCTTGTCTCTTGCGAAAAACCGATATCCGGAGCAAAGTCGGTAAAAGCATGCTGGTCATTTTGGTAGAGGCTCGCAGGCTGCTTACTATAGCGAGTTACAACAAGATCAAGCTGTCCATCGCGATTGAAATCGCCAAAGTCGGCGGCCATGTTGCCGTATATCTCTCCGTTCGCGCCGTATGCCGGTCCAGTGGCAGCACCAACCTCTTCAAACTTTCCATTGCCTAGGTTGTGATAGAGATAGTTCGGGCCGCTGTCGTTAGTGACCAATAGATCCGGCAGACCATCGTTGTCGTAATCGCCCCAAACGACTCCCATGCCGTGTAGTTTCGCAGCATCGCTCACTCCGGCCTTCACCGAGACATCTTCAAAGGTGCCATCACCGCGGTTGCGAAACAGTACATCCGTTTCCCCTTCGAGTTTGTCGGGGGCCTGAATGATCTGCGTGGAATCAACTGCGCCTTTCATGTCCAAAACCGGCAAGTGATTAAGATCCACGTGAACATAGCGTGCGACAAAGAGATCCAGCAACCCATCGCCGTCGTAATCCGCCCATGCGGCTCCGGTGCTGAATCCGTCCATACCCACGCCGGCACGTGCTGTCACATCTTCAAATTTGCAGCCCCCAAAATTGCGATACAAAACGTTGTGCCCGTATCCAGTCACATACAGGTCCGGCAGACCGTCGTTGTCGTAATCGCCTACCGCGATTGCCATTCCCCAACCGCGTGTGCTGAGCCCGGCCGCGGCCGTTACATCGGTGAAATGCATATTACCGCCGCTTCCATCCTGGCGATAAAGAGTCACCATCGGATCTCCGCCAGCTTTATAGCGGCCGATCGTAGAATCGTTGACAACTGCTATATCGAGCCTGTTGTCGTTATCGCAATCGAACAGCGCAATGCCGCCTCCGCTCATCGTCTCCACGATGTAACGCCTGTCGGTAGTCGAATGTGGCGCTGTGCTCAAGCCTGCCTGCAGACCTACGTCCCGAAAGGAAAATGGCGGTGACAAGGCGGCGGGACGGTTCGCGCCCGGTGTTGCTGCAACCGCCGATTTCGGTGGTGAAAGCGGCTTCTGTTTGGCTGCTGCCTGCCCCGACGCACAAGCGGCCGTGCTGACTGCCACAGCGGCGAACATCACAAGTCGTCCACCAGCGGCAATAACCTTGCAACTGCTTCCTCTAACGTGTGCGGGGGCGGATGTCACATCGAGATTCTACCCCGCGGTTGCTCGGTCTGGTAAGAACCTGGACCCCTGAAGTGCTCCGTGCACAACCGGGCCCCTCACCGGTAGACTGTAGTGCATCGCTGGTAAATATTTGAATGATCGCCTTTCTTCTCATCTTTATTTTGACTGTCGCGTCTGGTCTGCAAGCGCAACAAGCTCCGGGCACGAGCAAAACGGCCCCGCGAACCAAAGCCGAAACAACTAAGAAGCAAGAACCAGCGCAGACCGGCATGGCGAATGGCGGCCTGCAGAAAGCTGTGTTTGACGATCAGCATCGTCCCATGACTGCGGGTGGCATCGTCAAGTCCGGGCCAATTGTTTTCAAGAACGTGGCGGAGGCGGCCGGCCTCACTCGTTGGCATCACACAGCGGGCTCGCATGTAAAGCGTCTGCTGCTTGAGGCGAAGGGCCCCGGTGTTTGCCTGATCGACTATGACAATGATGGCTGGCTCGACATCTATCTTGTCAGTGGCTCCACGTTTGAAGCGCTCGCCGGCAAGGCCCCCGCGCCGCACGCCGCGCTCTTCCATAACAATCACGACGGGACATTTACTGAAACCACCCAACCAGCAGGCGTAACCAATGAGCGCTGGGGTTATGGCTGCGCAGTTGGCGACTACAACAACGACGGCTGGCCCGATCTCTACGTGACCAACTACGGAAAGAACCGCCTTTATCGCAATAATCATGATGGCACGTTCACGGATGTTGCCGACAAGGCCGGCGTCGATATTGACATGTGGTCTACCGGCGCAACCTTCGGCGATTACGATGGAGATGGCCGTCTCGATTTGTTCGTTGACGGCTATGCGCAGATCGACCTAGCCAATCCGCCGATCTACGGAACCAAAGGCGCGGGTAACGCGATATGCCAGTTTCACGGTGTTCCTGTAATGTGCGGCCCGCGCGGCCTGAAGGGCGAACACGATCACCTGTTCCACAACAATGGCGATGGAACATTTTCTGATGTAAGCATAAAGCTGGGCGTCGATGATCCCGCTGGGTACTACGGCCTCGGTGTCTTATTTGCCGACGTAAACAACGACGGCAAGCCAGACCTGCTGGTAGCCAATGACTCCACGCCAAACTATCTGTACATCAACAAAGGTGACGGGACGTTTGACAATCAGAGTAATCCAAGCGGCTACGCCTTAAATGGCGACGGGCGCGAAGTAGCCAACATGGGAATCGCAGCGGGAGACTACGAGAATAACGGCCATCTATCCATCGTCAACACCGATTTCGCAAACGATTACAACGTTCTTTTCCAAAACGATGGTTCGGGATTCTTTGCCGACACGAGCTACGAAGCGGGGATCGCCGATTCCTCCATCCCCTTCGTAAGCTTCGGCGATGGCTTTCTCGATTACGACAATGACGGGTGGAAAGATCTGCTCATCGTAAACGGACACGTATATCCCGAAGTGGATCGCCATCCGGAGTGGGGACAGAGCTACGCGCAGCATCCCCTGCTCTACCGCAACTTGAAAAATGGCAAGTTTGAATTCATTCCGCCGGTAGCGGGAACGGGACTCGCCATCGCGAGCGTCGCCCGTGGCGCGGCTTTCGGTGACATTTTCAACGACGGCAAAATTGACGCCGTCATCAACAATATGGATGGCGTGCCAATTCTGCTACGTAACGTGAATGCCGATCACCATCATTGGGTTGAGTTGAAGCTTATAGGTGGTCCTGGCAGCCCGCGCGATGCGGTAGGCTCAACCGTCTACCTGAACGCGGCCGGCATGCGCCAGCGGGAAGATGTGCTGAGCGGCGGCAGTTATCTTTCCTCAAACGATTTGCGCGTCCACTTCGGCTTGGCTGATGCCGCCGATGCCGGAACAGCGGAGATTCACTGGCCCTCCGGAGGAAAGGAAACTGTCAAGCTGCCCGCAGTCGATCGGATCTTTACCATCGAGGAAGGCAAAGGAATTAGATAGCCGCAGCCTGATTGCAGCGGCAGCGGGCTACGGCGTCGAGACCGCGCGATCGATCCACAAGATGTTATCCCAACTCAGAACCTTCAATGGCCCGGCAAACAGTTTGGAGTAGCTCCCCCCGGACGCCTTGAATGAGAACTTTTTCACTTGGTCCGGCGGATTTGTTGTAGCGTTTCGAAGAATTTGCAGAACCTGTTGCTGTTCCGAAATCTGGTAACGAGATGGGTCCTTGGCAGAGTAGTACTTCGTTTGCGACGCCTTGCCGCGGTTCCCCACGCCTCGTGCAAATTGAATATGCATTTCGATATGTTCTCCAGTCGGCGCAGAGAAATTCCAATCCTGCAACTCTATGACCGAGCCAGACTCAGAGATGCTGGAGCGCTTCATCATATGAGTAGTGGCCTTTAGGTAGACTCCATATGGTCCAGGCGCATCTGCGGAATCGTCCGTAAGGCCTCCGATAACAAGTTGGACACTGGCCCCGCTTGGATCCTTTACAGGAGCGACAAGGTAGACATATCGATTTGAACCGCTGCCGATCGGCTTGCCATCGGGGCCATTCATTGCCAAGGTATCAACGAAGATAGCCCGCAAGTTCGCGTCTTTGGCGGGTCCTTGGGCTGCCACGTTCGATGTCCAGCCGGCTGGAAGTAAGCTCCTTAGCGCATCATCAGAAACATGAAGGTCCAGTTGAAATCTGATTTCAGTGCTTGTTTCAACAAGCTTTTGTGCATGCCCGAAAGAACTCAGCAAAACTAAAGCGCAGCCAACAATTAAAGGCAGCACACTCTTCCGTCTGTTCTGTTCCTTCATCAATCCTCCGCTCCCGCTCAAGTACTCGATACAAAATACACCCAAGGATACCTGAAGATGGCTGTTTTCAGCGCCACCACGCAACACCATCTTCGAAATCTTTTAGCCTTACCGTGCTTTGCGTCCCGGTTGACCTGCGCTCGCAGCGGGTATAGAGTTACTTCGCCCCGTTACGCTCACCCGTTCAATACCACCAGGCATTAACATGGTTGCATAAATCTCCGGTTCAGTGAGGCGCGTTGCATGCGTACGATTTTCGCCTGCCTTTTGATTTTGTCCATGGACGCGTTCGCTGTGCATCCGTCGCCGATCGAATCCCTGCGCGGTTACACTTCGGCCCATTCTGCTGCCGAAGTGCAATGGGAGCAGAAATTCCGTGCCATTCCTGATACCGGGCGTCTGCGCGAAAACATGCGACGACTGTCCGCGCGTCCCCACCACGTCGGCTCGCCTTATGACAAGGACAATGCCGAATGGCTTTTGGCTCAGCTAAAGTCCTTTGGGCTCGACGCGAAGATCGAGCAGTTTGAAGCGCTCTTTCCCACGCCAAAATCCCGCAAGCTCGAGTTGCTCGGCCCTGCAAAGTTCACTGCCAAACTAGAAGAGCCCACACTCGCAGTCGATCCCACCTCCGGCCAGAAAGATGAGCAGCTCCCTACCTACAACGCCTATTCAAGAGACGGTGATGTCACCGGGCCCCTTGTGTACGTCAATTACGGCGCGCCCTCCGACTACGAGCAGCTCGATGCCATGGGCGTGTCCGTCAAGAGAGCAATCGTAATAGCTCGCTATGGCGAGACCTGGCGCGGTATCAAGCCAAAGCTCGCCGCGGAACACGGCGCTATCGGATGCATCATCTACTCTGATCCCAAAGACGACGGCTATGCACGCGGCGAGCCGTATCCCAACGGCCCCATGCGTCCGCCCGATGGCGTGCAGCGCGGTAGCGTTATGGATATGCCCGTATACCCCGGCGATCCCCAGACTCCTGGCATCGGAGCCAAAGCGGGGGTAAAGCTAATTCCGCTTGACCAGGTCAAGACCATCACAAAGATTCCCGTTCTGCCTATCTCCTACGCGGATGCGCAGCCGTTTCTCAAGGCTCTCGAAGGAGAAACGGTCCCGGCAAACTGGCGGGGCGATCTTCCTTTCACCTACAAGACGGGCCCCAGCAAAGCCATGGTTCACCTGGCCGTCACCTTCAACTGGGATCGCAAGCCACTGTATAACGTAGTTGCAACCATTCCCGGCGAAAAGTTTCCTGATGAGTGGGTCATTCGTGGCAATCATCACGATGCCTGGGTCAACGGTGCCGGAGATCCGGTCAGCGCCGCCAGCCCTCAACTCGAAGAGGCCCGTGCTCTCGGCGAACTACTCAAGCAAGGTTGGAAGCCAGCACGCACAATTATTTATTGCTTTTGGGACGGCGAAGAACCCGCCCTGCTCGGATCGACCGAATGGGGCGAGTATCACGCCGACGAATTAAAGCAGCATGCGGTCGCTTACTTCAACTCCGATGGAAATGGTCGCGGCATTTTCCACGCAAGCGGATCACACTCGCTTGAGAACTTCGTCGACAACGTAACTAACGATATCGTCGACCCCGAAACAAACTTCTCCGTATCGAAGCGCGGCCGACTTGCTGCCCGGCTGGACGGCAAACCCGAATCGCGCGCCGAAGCTAAGAATCGTCCCGACACGCGCATTGAAGCACTCGGTTCAGGTTCCGACTACACCGTCTTCATCGACCACCTCGGTGTACCCAGTGTGAACCTTGGTTTCGGCGGTGAAGACGAGAACGGCGGCCAGTACCACTCCATCTACGACGACTTCTACTGGTACACGCATTTTGAAGACACTGACTTCGTCTACGGCCGCGCCTTGTCACAAACAGCCGGCACCATGATCATGCGCATGGCCGATGCCGATATTCTTCCGTATCAGTTCACCGATCAGGCCGACACCATCCACGGCTATGTCACCGAGGTCAAGAAGCTCGCCGACACAATGCGGTCGCAAATCAAAGATCGTGATGCGGACCTCGCTGAGGGCGTCTACAAAGCAATCGCTGATCCTAAGAAGAAAAACGTGCAACCTCCCGTAGACGTGGTGCCGCCTTACTTCAATTTCGCCCCACTCGATCAGGCTACCGACGATCTAACCGCAGCGGCGGCCGAATACGAGAAAGCCTTTGCCGCTCACGCCGACATTGCGGACCCGAAGATAAACGCAATCCTGATTGCAACGGAACACGCGCTCACCGATCCTGAAGGCCTGCCTAACCGACCGTGGTTTGAAAACATGATCTACGCCCCGGGGTTCTTCACCGGCTACGGCGTAAAAACGTTGCCGGCCGTCCGCGAAGCCATCGAGCAGAAACAGTGGTCCGCCGTCGATCAGCAGATTGCAAGAACCGCCGCCGCAATTGAGCGCGAAGTCGACCGAATCAAGTCCGCAACCAGAGCACTTTCTCAGACCGCTGAATCTCAGGTCACAACTGCGCGGAACTGACTCCTTAGGTTCGCCCCATGCCACGCAAAAAACCCTTCGATCTGGCATTCCGAAGTCGCTAAAAGCCGGCTCGTGCTCAGACATCGAAAGCGGATGATCAATATGCCACAAGCGCGTTTTCGAACAGACGACCAAGTTCCTCGGGTCCTGCGGGGCGGGGTGAGAGCTTGGTAACGCGATGTTGCGGCAGGGTTCCTTCGACCAATGCCGGGATATCGGATGAGCTATAACCCAGCGCTCGCAGTCCGTTGGGCAATTTCAATCGCTCAATGAACCACGTGATGCGGTCTGCAAGCACCTTTCCGGAATCGGCAGGAACCACGCCCGAGACATTGGCACCGAGCGCTTCTGCGGCTTCCAGGTGCCGGTGCGGATTGGCGCTGGCGGTGAAACGAAACACCGACGGAGCGTTCAGCACGACAGAATATCCGTGCGGCACCATAGGGTGCTCGCTTGGATACCCAGGAGCAGAATAGCTCTTAACCATTCCAGATACGGGGTATGACATTCCGTGTGGCAGATGTACGCCGGAGTTGCCGAATCCGATTCCGGCGTAACTCGAGGCCAGGATCATATTGGCGCGGGCTTCATCGTCGGAAGGATCTTCCACCGCCCGCACTAGGAATCGCGCAACCATGCGCAGTGCTTGCAGGGACCACACATCACTGATCGGATTCGATCCTTGATACGCCGGCCGCGCAGACGGGCGATCCGGCAAGGCGCGATCCGAGTATGGCAAAGCAGTGTACGACTCAATTGCGTGGCTCAAGACATCAAGACCTGTCGCGGCGGCCACTTGAGCTGGCATGGTCCGCGTGTTCTCAGGATCCAGCAATCCGATCGTAGGCCTGAGTCGGCGGCTGGCAATGCCCGTCTTGGCATGCATCCTGGTCAAGTCGAATATGGCCACGCCGGTGGTCTCGCTGCCAGTGCCCGCAGTAGTGGGAATTGCGATCAGCGGCCTCAAAGGCCCGGGAACCGCCAGTCCCTTGCCGATGGGCGGATTTACGTAGTCAAGAAAATCTTCTGGTGGATAGGTGGTGTAAAGATTGATTGCCTTGGCCGTATCAATGCTTGAACCCCCACCGACCGCTACAATCGCGCCGAACTCGCACTGCCCAGCAAAGGCGATCGCGTCCAGAAATGATTCCTCATTAGGCTCAACACGGGCGCGGTCATAGACTGTGTACGCAATGCGATTCGTGTCCAGCGATTCGAGCACAGTTTGCACGGGACGCATGTGCCTGAGGAGGGGATCAGTGATCACCAGCGCGCCACGTATTCCAAGGTCAGCGAGATCCATTCCGACCTCGCGCGTCACACCAGCCCCGTACCGCACGCTGGCCCCCGACATTTCAAAAGCGATTTCGTGAGTCATTGAGTACTGCGCGCCTCCCTAGCATTCTCCTCCGGCGCAGTATAGCGCTCTGGTGCTGGTTCGGCCAATTTCGAAAACTGGCGAGGGATAAGACCGAGCCCTTCTCTCAGCGCACCTCTCGCACACCGCTATCGAGAGAGAAAACTGAGCATGCGAACGAGCCGGTCGAATTGGCTGATGCCGGATCAGTCTGCCAAAACGTGTCATGACCATGTCGCCAATTGGCGCCTTCCCGGTGCATTCCAGCACGTTCCGACCAATTCTCTGGTGAGTGAGTGGCTTTTGAGGAGTATGAGACGCCAGGAGTTGCGCACATTCGACGATTTGAGAAGTCGATTGTTCCCGGCTCCTGCGTAGAATCTTTTTATGGCCGATCCCGCCTCATACCACGTAGATCTGGTCGCAGATGTGCTTGCGAAACATTGGGGGATCAAGAAGAAGCCAAAACGGACTCATCTGGGCGTAAGCCGTGCAACATGGCGCATCGGACCTCTTTACTGGCTTTCACAAGCGGAAAGCTTTAGATTCACAGAAATGTCACGACAGGCCAATTTGCAATCTCAACTGCATCGATATATCAAAGGCGAAAATCTAACTTTAATGGTTCCGGAGATCGTTCGCAGTCATACTGGCAATCTCGTGGTGGTCGAGGGTGGCTATGTATGGTGCCTGACGTGCGACGTTCCCGGCTTCCATCCTGAAGTTGGAGACCCTACAATCTACCGGGTGCTCACGGAGGGACTAGCCAGGTTTCACAGTGTGCTGCGGGCCTTTTCCCAGTCCGAGTCATCGCAGGTATCAGATGGTATCTCCGTGAGGACCCGGCAAGCTATCGCCCGACTCAACAACGACGAATTCGTCCCTCTTACGTCGGACCCGCGCGAAAAGGACATTTTGCAAAGTGCAGCGGCTTGGCTTGTTCCGCGATTGAATGGCTTTGAACTCTTGCCCAGACAAATCGTTCACGGCGACTGGATCCCGCAAAACGTCCTGTTTCAGCGCGTTGATCAGGAGATTCGCCTCACCGGAGTTCTAGACATTGAAGCAATGGCCTGGGATCCCGCCTGCGTAGATGTCGCTAATACTTGCTCTACATTGCTCATGTGGTCGGGTCTGGACATGCTGGAAGAACGAATTGAGGATGTTGTAGAGACGTATGAGCGAGGGGCCGGAGTGTTCTTGGAACGAAAGAATATTCGTACCGCGATGCTTGCCCACTGGGTTTGCCATTATTGGAATTGGCGAGACCGGCTACAGTTCGGAGAGTTCGGACATGAGGTTAAAGGACGCCTATGCCTCAGGATTTCTTCGGTGCTCTCGTATCTTGCGAATCCGGGGTCCTATCCGCATTGAAGCACCGCAGCGGTCCAAACAGCGTATCAAAATCCGCGCAAGAGTAGCTCTCTTGCACTCGCCAGGACTTTCTCGCGCATTTCGGGCTTCGGCAGCAGGCGAGCAATTTCGATTGCTCCGGCCATGGTCGAAAAGATCGCAAAAAATGCACGCTCTTTATCAGCAGTGCGCTGGCCAGGCATGAACGGAGTCATTCGCTCCTTATAGCTCACAAGCGCGGCGAGGATCTGATCCGTCATCTTCTTGTCGACTCGCGCCAATTCGGGGGCAAGTGCCGGCAGCGGACAGCCCCGCTCGATGTGATCGCAGAACTCCAGGGACAGATAAGTCTTTATGATAGCCTTCCAGGGCTCTTTAGAGGCTGACCGTTCCGCGGCGTGAACAAGACGATCAGTGATTTCCCGAAAGGATTCTTTCAGTGCCTCAATGAGCATCTCATCCCTGCTTTCGAAATGCTTATAGAAACCTCCGTGGGTTAGTCCTGCATCGCGCATAACGGATGAAACAGCGGTACCCGTTAAGCCATCGACGCGAACGCGCCGTGAGGCATCCTTCACGATCTTCTGGTGGATCTCGGCTTTATGCTGCCGCTGGTAACGCATGAACTCAGTATAGGATGTTCGGAATCATCCAAGCCACAAGCCGTCCTTCATCGGTTCTGAAGAAAAGTTGAATCCATTGGATTATCTCCATAATCCTATGGCTGAAGGAGGATAACGTATGTCGCAGCCAATTCTGGTTACAGGCGCAGCCGGCGGTCAGCAGGGATCAACCGGGCGCGCCGTCGCAATGCTTCTGCTGGCACGGCACATGCCGATCCGCGCATTCGTCCATAGACTCGATCATCGGTCAGAGGAACTCCGCAACGCGGGTGCGGAAGTTATCGAGGGCGATCTTCTTGATGCCGTCTCAGTTCAACAGGCGTTGCAAGGCGTTAAACGCGCTTACTTTACTTATCCCGTAATCGACGGACTACTCGAGGCTGCCACCATTTTTGCCACAAGCGCTCGCGACGCTAGCCTACAGATGGTGGTGAACAACTCGCAGGCTCAGGGCACACCCGATCAACCCGCATTTCGCGACCCCCGGTACGCCGCCTCATTCCGAAACCTGCAGCATCGGCTTGCCGATCGCATATTCGACTGGGCGGAAGTCGGTGCCGTTCATCTTCAGACGCCACCCTATTACGAAAACGTGCGAGCTCTTGTCAGCCAAAGCGTGGCAGCGCAGGATACTGTATTCCTGCCGTGGGGCGATGGTGACGCAATCATTCCTCTCGCCGGCGCCGAAGACGTAGCCCTCGTAGCCGCAACTCTTCTCGCGAAGGCGAATGTACCGTCCGAAACGGTGTTCCCTTTGGTGACCGAGACTCAAACGGTACGGGAGATTGTCGAGACTCTCGGCAAGGCGCTCGGCCGGCCAATCCGTTACGTGCCAATCACAGACGAGCAGTGGGAGCAGGCAGTGAAGGAGCGAATCAATCCTCACGCAGTAGATCATCTGACCCATCTTTGGCAGTACTTCCGAAAGGGCGAAATGCCCTTCCGAACTACGGAAACGGTCCGTGCTGTGACTGGCCGCAAACCGCAAACGCTGGAGGAGTTTGTTCGGGCGAATGCAGCGTGCTTCCGGCCCCATGCAGCAAATTCGAAGTCGATCTGAATTCTCAAGACGCTCTTCTAACCCTCATCAAACAGGAGGTGGCCACAATGTCATCGCAAGCAATCTTTCAAACGCATCTCATCCTGGGCTATGTCGCGTGTCTGCTCTGCTTCGGCACTTATATTCTGCCCCGTCTCAGGTCGATAGGCCGTTTCAACGCGCAGCGCATCTTTGCTACGATTCATAGCTTCCGATTTTTTGGGCTCGTCTTCCTGCTTCCCGGTGTCGTCGGGTCTAAGTTACCGGCAGGGTTTGCGGTGCTTGCCGCCTATGGAGATTTGATAACCGGCGTTCTGGCTCTTCTGGCGCTTCTTTCGGTGAGGATACGTCCGCTGTTCTGGTTCTTCATCGTTGCCTTCAACGTAGTGGGCGCGACTGATCTCCTTGTCGCCTACTACCACGCAATTTGCTTCGGCCTTCCGTACGATGCAGGCCAGCTTGGCGCCGCCTACATGATTCCCATCTTCTATGTACCGATGCTGATGATTACGCACGCGGTCGCGCTCATTTGGCTGGTGTGGCCTGAACGCAAAGCTGCTCAAACCCTCACCGGCGGAGCGGCTTCATATTTAGGGTGAGGCCGAGTCTCCCTCGGACAATCACTCTCATTACCGCGAGACCGGTTGATGTCGCCTCAGTGCTTCGATCAATTGTCGGCCCCGGGAGAACCATCGCGACCGACCAGTAAGCGAACAGTGCCAAAACTCTCACGTCCAACTAAGCTCGAAGGGCAGATCACAGTCAATGAGTGCATTATGACCCATGCACTCATCGATTACGGATCAGGAACGGGAAGTCGGCATCGCACCAGCTTTCCGGGGGTGATGGGGTCAAGCGAAACTGTGGTAAGATGCCCGTTTCCGGGGATCTATTTCTCTTCAGTTCGAAAGATGGGGTCAATGAGTGACTTGGCCTGAACTCACCACTCGAACATCGATCCCGAAACTGGAGGGTGAATACGGCTTTCGTAGGCGATGGCTTCGTTGGTCAGTGCTCAATTAAATGCCTGCTGCGGTACAGCCAGACCTCAATGATTATCCAATCACCCCGACCATCTGAGAGGAACTCGAATGCGATGGGACCGCGAGTGCAACCAGGCGCCGGATGACGACAGCAATGGAAATCACAATACACACCCAGAATCCGATCCGCAACCATCTTGGAACGTTTGGCTCGCTGTCATGCAGTGATGGCATTTGACTCCCCTTCATTCAGCAGCCGCGCTGTTACGCACTTCAGTGACAAATTCTAGCGACATCAGGAAGGGATCTCGATCAGAATCTTGAGGCCGGAAGGCTGTATATTTTCCGCTCGGATGAATCCTCCGTGAAGACGGACAATGCGATCAGCGATTGCCAGACCTAACCCGACGCCACCAGATTCACGATCGCGGGCCTCAGCCACGCGATGAAAAGGTTGAAAGATTCTTCCGAGTTCGTTGTCCGGAACCCCGTTTCCATGATCGCGAATTTCGATCGAAAGTTGCGAATTGTCCTCGCGCTTGAGTGAGACTTCGACGGAGGTGCCAACGGAGGTGTATCTGACTGCATTGCGCACTATGTTTTCAATAGCGCTATGCAGTAGCTCCGCGTTGCCGCGCACATGATAATGTTCCCTTGCTTCGATAACTACTACCACATCCCGCTTCTGCGCTTCGAATCGGGCATCGTCTACGATCTGCCCCACAATTTCCGTCAGATCCACACTCTTCATCTCCACCGGCATCGATGCAGTGTCGACCTTGGCAATCATTAACAATCTCCCGATCATTTCATCAAGCCTTGTCAAATCGCTTTCCATACGATCGAACGGGAGATTACCGGCTTTGCCCTCTTTTGCAAGATCGAGCGCAACGTTCAGCCTCGCCAATGGGGATCGCAATTCGTGAGAGATATCCAAGATCAGTTGACGTTGTGTTGAAATGAGTTCCTGGATGTGATCTGCCATGGTATTGAAATCTCTGGCCAAAGCACCAAGTTCATCGCCACGGCGTTCGATGATGGGAGTCGCACGCGTGCTTAGCTTTCCCTGTGCCAATTGCTGGGCTACTTCGCGCAATCGCAGAATCGGTCCAGTGAGATAAATCGTGAGCAGGTAGCAAATTACGCCAGAGACCGAAAAAGCGACCAAAAGTCGTAAGGCGACTTCAGCCCTGTTCATTCCAAATGCCGCGCGAGGTCCTGCGGGAAGTTCGGTAGCGTAGATGTAATCGTGCGCGCCGCGCCCATGAAGAACGAGCGCGACGCGAACGAGACCATATTTCACACCGAATTGGGTTGAGCGGGAAATTGACGCGCGGGAACGCATATCAGCGAAGGTCTCGCAGCTTTTACCCGCCACAGGATTACCACTCAATTCGAAGAGACATGCGCGCAGCTGGGTGTCGTGCTCGAAACTCTCAATACTTGACGAAGCAGTGGGCACACCTCCCTGTTCAAGTTTTGCCAAAACAATCAACCCTGAGAATCGCGCTGTGTCAGTCAGAGTTGAGTGCCAGCGCGAAGGCACTCGTCCCGGGCCAAATATAAAAGTAATCACCAACGCAATTCCGGTGACAATCGCGGTCGCCCAGAACCAGAAGAATATCTTGAGGAAGAGGCTTTGAATCGTGAACTTCATTTCGTCTCGGCCCTCACCACCAGGAGATATCCGCTGCCGCGAATAGCTTTGATTCGTTCGAGTTCCTGGTTCATCCCCAGTTTTTTACGGATGTTGCTCATATGTACATCAATCACGCGATCAAATGGGCCAAGTTTCCGGCCAAGTACCCCTTCAGTGAGCTCCTCGCGAGTCACGATTTGGCCCGCGCGCTGCATCAACATCTCAAGCAGGGCGAATTCAACGCTGGTGAGGGATATCAGCCGACTCTGGACCCGAGCTTCACGGGAGGCACGATCGAGACGTATGTCCCCGACGACGAGAGGATTCGTTCCCGCCGCGACGCGGATAGTGCGCCGCAATATGGCGCGAATCCTGGCAATCAGTTCGCGGGGATTGAACGGCTTGGAAAGGTAATCGTCCGCCCCAATCTCAAGTCCAACGATGCGATCGACATCTTCCCCGCGAGCGGTCAAGACCAACACCGGAATTGGTGATTGTGTCCGCAGTTGGCGAAGCACATCGAGCCCTCCCATCCCGGGAAGCATCAGGTCCAGTACGACCAGGGAATGTTCGCAAGACAAGGCACGCTCCAGGCCGCGATTGCCGTCTTGTACCGCTTCGATATCAAAACCCTCGCCGCTCATACGCGCTGCGAGAAGCTCGCAAAGTTCGGCATCGTCGTCGATGATCAGCACTCGGTCCATAGGCATTGACCGCATACTCCGATCCTATTGCATGCCCGAATTGTGCCCAAGGAATTTACAAAACTTTACTGTGCTTAATCAATCTTGACCGCGCGCATTGCGGTTCCATGTTGCAATCGCCATGTAGCGAGTGCAGACAGATCCAAGCCGGAGGAAACTCATGGAACCACTTTTCAGATCAAAATTACATTTTCGAATGAGGTGCTCAAAAGAATCTCAGATAATTCGAAGTAGAAGGCGTCTGATTGCTGCAGCCGTGTCCCTGTCGGTTGTTCTGCTTGCCGACATCCCGGTCCTTGCTCAATTTACTCCAGAGCAGCGGCTTGCTGAGGCATACAGGTCAGAAAGAGAAGGCAAAGCGGCGACGGCAATCATCCAAGTAAAGTCGCTTCTTGATTCCAACTCCCTCGATCCCGCAGGAGTTGGTAAAGCGTGGGATGTTCTGGGTCTTTCCTATGAAGATCAAGGAGATTTCCGCAATTCAACTCGCGCCTTTGAGCAATCAATTCAGACATACGAAAGTGTGCCAAACGTCACAGGGGATTATGCAATTGCGCTTGATGATTTTGCAAACCTCTACTTAACCACTGGGCAACAAGATCTGGCCGTAAGAATGATGGAAAGAGCTCTGCGTCTGCACCAGGACACTAAAGATCATGCCGGCGTGGCACATTCTTGCAGCAATCTTGCTGGAGCACTTTTCAGCCTGAAGAAATTCCGCGAGGGACACAAATACCTGGACCGCGCGCTGAAGGAATCGCGACTTACGAGTGAGCTCGATGACGATGATCTGGCGACTCTCGCGTCTTTGCAAGGCTGGCTCGCGCAGTCTAATGGAGACTTGCCGAATTCAGTGTCGAAATATCAGCAATCACTTGACCTTTTGAGGAAGTACCACGGTGAGGAGAGCACCTCCACAGGTTGGGGTTATGTGCTTCTCGGGAAAGTCCGCGCCGAACAGGGAGATTTAAGCGAATCGCTCGCGGAGATGGTTAAAGGACTCTCAATCCTCGGTCGCACCTTGAACAACGAGGATCCACGTTTTCTCTCTGCGGAGATTGCATACTCGCGTGTACTTGATATGGCGGGGAAGCGCTCCGAAGCTCAAACAATAAGAGCCAAAGCAGAGGGACAGTTGAGCTCGTTTCGAAATGGTAATTGCGTCGATTGCACTGTTAGTGCAAAGGCATTCCGATGAAACTGTTGTTTGTCGTTCATAGTCGAGCCGGCGATATTTGCAAACCCGGGCAGCCAGGGAATCTGGGTTGATGAGAACACAGATTCCACTGTGCGAAAGGCGGCAAAGGTCTGTTCCAGCGCACTACAAGCATTGACCGACAAGCATTGCCAATCCATTTTCGGCGGCGAGTTTCTGCTGCTGTGTGACGAAAGGAGCCACCGCTCGCTCTGTGAGTCCAAGAGTTCGCATTTACGGTAACACAGGCGAAGATTGGCGTTCTTAGGAAGATCCTCGGTGTGAAGCCGTCTATCGTTATCAGCTAAATTGCGCTTCAAACTACACTCGATCAGCGCATCCGTGCCGGTCACTCCATACTGACTGTTTGCAACAGTCTGCAATGGAAGGCGCACCACGGGTATGAGCCCAATTGTGGGCTACCACCTACTCGATACGTAGAGCTTTCAACGGATCGACACTCGCAGCACGTCCTGCGGGCATCGCGCTTGCTCCCAGTGCAATCGCTCCGACTCCGAGAATGGCAATCAGATAGCTCATCGCATCAAACGCTTTGACACCATAGAGAGACCCCCTCAGCGCTTGCCCGATCAGCATCGCTAGAGGAGCGCCTGTCAAGACCCCGACGGCGGTGAGTGCCAGGCTGTCCTTCACAATCATCCAGACCACCTGCCGGCGCCGGGCGCCCACGGCCATGCGAAGGCCAATCTCGGCCGTCCGCATGTTCACACGATAGGAGAGCACGCCGTACAGGCCCGTAGCTACAAGCAACACGGCGAGTAGTCCGAAAAAGGCCGCCAACCGCGCAAACAATATGGGCTGCGCGATCGTCGTATCAAACTGCGCGCGTTGCGTCATCGGCTGGATGAGCGGAAGATTCGGATCCATCTGAGCAACCACCTTCGCCGCAGTCGGCACTATCTCCAGTGGATTACCGTGGACTCGCAACTCCACCTGCATTTCGCTCAGCACTGGGATCTGCGCGTACATGTACCACGCCATCGGAATCGGATCTTCGTCGATGCTGCGATACTTGTGGTCCTTCACCACTCCCACTATCTCCATATCCCAGTTGATTGACGCCGGACCGATGCGATGCCCCAGTGGATGTTGGCCATGCAGAAAGCGCTTCACAAACGTCTCGTTCACAATGCCTACGTGCGGCGAATTCGACGTGTCGGATGAATTGAAGTCTCTCCCCATCAGCACCGGAACACCGAGGGTTTGAAAGAAATCCGGCCCAACAACGTTGGAGCGAACCGTGCGCGACTCACGATTTCTAACCTCGGGTAATCTCCCATCCACCTTCATGTTGTTGTTCGCGGACCAACCAGATCCCAGTCGCTCCTGCATAATCGTCGTGCCCTGCACGCCGGGCAATTCGCGAAGTCTGGTCAGCAGCTCGCGATAGAACGCGTTGGTCTCCGCCAGAGTCTGGGTATTCGGCTTAATGCCGAATACTACCAATCCATTAACATCCATGCCCAGAGGCGTCTGCTCCAGGTTGCGAAGCGTGCGGATCAGCAGACCGGCGCCTACCAGCAGGACGACGCAAAACATCAACTGCATCACCACAACGATACGTCCCGTCCGAGACTGTCCGGCGTCAGCTTGCGCAGTGGCCTGTGACGTTTTGATCGCGGACGTCACACCAGTGGCGAGCGCGATACGCAACGGCGCAAGCCCGAATACGATGGCTGCCAGAATCAAAAGACCAAGCGTAAACACGAGAACGGTTCGATCAGGAGCCAAGCTGCTCTCGATCCGCGCCCACAGCCCCAGAGTCTGCGACGCAAAAACTGCAAATACCCACGCCAGCGCGCCCCCGCCGGTCACCAGCAACAGGCTCTCGATGAGGAGTTGTCGCAGCAGAATCGCGCGTGTTGCCCCGAGGGCCAGCCGTACCGCGAACTCCCGCTGTCGGGCCGCATTGCGCGCCAACAGCAGCATCGCCACATTGCTGAGCGCGATGATCAACACTAGACTGACCATCATCATCAGCACGCGGATGGGCGTGCCGTAGGACCTTTCATAGCCCGGGAAACTCTTCGCATCCATGAGACGCAGTATCGGAGGTTTTTCTCCCTGCTGCGGATTGCCCAAGCCGGTGTAGGCAGCCGCCTGGAATACGGGCTGCAATTGCGCGAGGGCCTGCGCCTTGCTCACTCCCGGAGCTAGACGCCCGATGAGGCGCAAACACCACCACTTAGGATTCGCGATGTAGAGCTTGCCGTCTTCGGGGGGATTGGCGTAGGCATTCAGCTCCGGGCGATTCTGCAGCGGAATCCAGAAATCCGCCGACTCTCCGGTCTCTACGCCTTCAAATCCCTTTGCAGCTACTCCAATGATCGTCATGGGCACGCTGTTTACATACAGCGTCTTCCCCGCCACGCTCGGATCGCGCTCAAACCGTCGCGTCCAGTATTTGTAGCTCAACACCGCGAGCGGCGCGTGATTGGTTTCATCCTGTTCGCTGAAGCCGTGCCCGAGTGCCATTCCGACGCCCAGCCCGGAGAAAAATTGGCCGCTCACCATTTCCCCTTCGGCTTCCTCGGGCACCGCGTCGAATCGAACCGCAACTTTGCCGGTCGCCAGCGGAACATAGGCCATCACCGGCTGCATCGCATGCACCTCACGACGAAGCTCTGCATACACTGGGTAAGAAATCGTCTCTTGGCTTGCGATCGTTCCCGTGTTCCTTGGCGGATTCGAAGGCCGCAAGTAAACCACCCGCGATGGATCGGCGACCGGCAATGAGCGCAGCAGTACTGCGTTCATCACGCTGAAGACCGCTGTATTCGCTCCCACTCCCAGCGCAACGGTCAGAATCGCCGTCAGCGCGAAACCGGGGCTATGGCGAAGTGACCGAAAGCCGAAGCGAAGATCTCGCGCAATGCGGTCGAGCCATTGCCATCGGCGCCGCAAATAAAACTGCTCTTGTACTGCGCGCACGCTACCAAAAGCCTGCTTTGCCCGCCATTGCGCCTCTTCCTGGCTCAATCCTTCGTTGCGCAAATCCTCCGTTTCTAATTCGAGGTGGGCTTTGATCTCTTCGGCAAAATCCTCCGCACTCCGCTTGCGCCAGAACATTCTCACGCCTCCTCGCCTTGGGGTCCCTCGCCAGCCTCTAGAATCAATCCCATGGCCCGCGTCAAGCGCTGCCACTCGCTGCTCTTTTCTACAAGTTGCGCCCGGCCCGTGGCTGTCAAACAGTAAAATCGCGCTCTTCGGTTGTTCTCGCTTATACCCCACTCCGCGCTAATCCACTTCCTGTCTTCCAGGCGTTGCAGCGCCACGTAGAGCGAACCGTGATCGACAAAGAGCACTTCTTCCGAGCGGCGCAAAATCGAACGGGCGATTCCTTGTCCATGACAGGGCTTAAAGACAAGGGTCTTCAGAATTAGCAGGTCTAACGTTCCCTGCAATAACGAGATTCGGTCATCGCTTTTCTTTTGGGTCGTCATTCAACCCAAGTAGACACCTGCATGGGTAGAATGTCATCCCAAGCTAGGGAGGCTGCCTTAAACTGATTCACCGTGATCTATTGAATTTCTTTCTTTCTTCTTTTCTTTCTGACACGCCTTTGATCTTGACGAGGTACATCCGGTTCTGTTGAAACGCAGGAAAGTACTCATACTTGGCGGGGAGGTTGAAGCAATTGCTCAATAGAGTGCGAATCGTGGCCTTGGTATTCCCCGCAAGTGGACGGAATCGATTTCCATTCAACCATTCGGAGAAGCGAACCTCCCAGGCAGAGCCCTTCGCTTTGCGCACCTTCCTGATGCTACCCTGTTGGTACTGTGATCTTTTCGTGCTCACGTCTCGCACCTTTTAAGCTCACTTGGGTTATCGGCCCTGAGTGGATTTCATTTGATATGCGGGAATGTGAGGGGGAAAAGTTTTGAACTTCTGTAAATTGCTAACTCAAAACGTGGCCCCGTAGCTCAGATGGATAGAGCAGCAGTTCCTAAATATTCTTTATTCAATCATTTGAAGAACTTCGAAGGAATGTAAGGGAATCTAAAACCCTCGCCAGCACTGCTCCGGAAACTTGCTGTGAGGGAAATCGGGACAGTCGTTGGCAGAGAGACTCCAGGCCATAACTGACCGGATTCGCGGCCTCGATATTGAAGTGGGCTTCGAAATCAAGTTAGCCTACAGCGGATCCGCGCCGCCTGCCCCGATGAGACCTGCCACCCGCATTTCACTGAACGTCAGCTGTCGTGAGGACAGCTCTTTCATCGCCTGAAACCGCTACTGAGGCGCCATTCGCAGGTAAATGATGGAATCCGAATCGTATTTGCACGCCATGTGATTACTCGCTTAGGACACCCATAGGACAGGCTGCCGTAATGGAAAATTCCGGATGATCTCTTGAGTTTTCGGATCGGGCGGCAGCTTACGCCACAACGCGAGGAAGCGCGATTCCCCGTAGGCGAGGCCCGCGAACAGCAGGCTGATCTGGCGGTTTGGAAGATCGTCGAAGTATTCGACGTCTGGTTTAAACGGCCAGCCCTTCTTGTCCTCGATGAAGGGGACCATGAAATCGACAGCTTTCTTGTATCTGATTCCATTTGAAAGCTGAAACTGCCACAAGTCGTCTTTCGCACCATTCGGTATCGATGCGATCTGGCAGACGATCGCGAGAATATCGAGATTAAATAGAGAATAGCTGTAAGGCCTGGTCCTTGACAGTTCCAACGGGAAACTTCCGTCTGCGGCCACTTGAACAGGCAGTAGGTTGTTGCGATAGCGATCGCGGCAAAGTGCAAGAACGCGATTGTCGCCGGTAAACGCTGCGAATGCCGCTAGCTGCGCTACCCAGCAAGTGCCATGATTGTTTTCCGCCCGCTCTTCCTCCTGTCCGTTCTTTGAATCTTGCATCCATGCCAGATACTCAGCAAACCATCCGCGCAGTGCGGTCATTTCCAAGGGAGAGAAATCATGGGCATGTTCAAGATGCATGGCAGCACGTACAACCTCGATCAAATGCAGCGTGTCGATAATACCTGTTCCACGCCCCGGGGTTACTCCTGAGATCGCTTGCGCATATTGGAGCGACGGGTTCATCCGAGTCTCGGAGTCGAGGAACCACGCGCGCAGGTGCATAGCGGCATGCGCCGCATAAATCTTCTTGTGAGTAATCAACCAGGCCGCTGTGAGCGCAGAAACTTGCACGCTGAGGCGTATGAGAGCTTCACGATGGGAGTTGAAGTTGTCCGGATTCGAATAGCCATCTCGACGAATATAAGGCCCGCCTGGATTCTTTGGATCTGGCCACCAGTAGTCACCTTCGGAGAAGTAATCGTGAGGGCCGCCGTGACTTCGCGGCGAGGAACTTGCCGTGACTGTCACCGGCTTTTCGTTCAGATATCGATCTGCAACCGAAAGGATGCGAGCGCGATCGATCCGTCCAATCTCCGCGGCAGTGATGAGATGGGACCCGGAAGTACGCGATGACACCACGGTCCCTGCGGCAGCGAATAAGAATTCACGACGATCCATATTAAGGCGAACCTTCACAGCGGCGGAAGCGATGGTTCGGTTCACATTGCAGGTGAACCAAAACGTTGAAGAGCCGACTGATGATCTTAGCTCAATCGGCTCTTACACTTTCTTCTCGTGCGTTGACCTTAGAATGTTGCTCGCGCACCCACCTGCAAGACGCGCATGCTACCCGCCGACGTGATCACACCGAATGAACTTGGGCTGCTCATCGATCCCCCGGGAGAGTTGAGATTTACGAAGTTAAAGACGTTCGTGGCTTCACCGCGGAACTGGAAGTTCAGGCGCTCCCACACTTTGAAATCGCGGAATAAGGATGCATTCACGTTCTTGTATCCCGGGGCATCAAGAGAATTGGGACGCACGAGTCCGTCAAGCCTGGACGTTCCCGCACCTGCCGGACAGCCAGTTGTGCCCACTTCGCAGTAGGCCGAAGTGTCGAACCATTGCGCGCGCGCATCTGTCCTCGATAGATTGGCGCCAATAACACGCTCGCTCTTGCCCGGAAGCAGATTTGGGCGATCGTTGTTGTTGCCGTCGACGTTATCGTCTTTGCCGCTCGTTATGTTGAATGGCTTGCCGCTGCGCATGGTGACAGCGGTTGCCAGAGACCAGCCATTCAGCACTGTGCGTGCGAACAGATTCGAGTGCGCAAAATAGTTTGGCTTCCATACGGCCGTAACAACAACGAGATGCCGGGCGTCGTTGTCTTCGCGCTGACGGTCAAGGTACATCGCCCGATAATCCTCAGGCATGGTTGCTGTGCTGTTGCCGATGTTACCTGTCGTCTGCATTGAAGCGCTTGCAAGCCCCTTGCTCCAGATGTAAAAGCCGTTCACGCTGAAGGAATTGCTGAGCCTCTTTTCGATCCCTACCTGCATTCCGTTGTAATTCGCTGACTGCCCGTCTTCGATAACATAGCCGTTGCTCATGTACTTCGAACCGATCGCCGGCGTTGCACATGCTGTCGTTGAACCGGTTTTGAACGGAACTGCATTGAATGGGCGACGGCAATTCACTGTGTTTGCAGTATTCGAAGCCGGATTGGCGGTATTGTAGATTGGCGCATTCTCGTCGATGTACAGCGGAAGCTTGCGAGACAAGGATGAAACGTAGTTGATGGTAAACGCGAGGTTCGAAGTCACCTGCTGTTGAATTCCGAAATTGATCTGGTAGTTGTAGGGCCAACGCATTCCTTGCTGCAGGAAGACCAATTGCGCAGGCGAAACATACTTCGGATTCACTTTGTCGTAGACGTACGGGAACGGTGAAACACCGCCCGGGAAGTCAGTGGGATCGGTCGAATAAATGTGCTTGAGGCTCACCACGTGGGTATACGCGTTCGTCTGGCGCACAGCAAATGGCTGGAAATTCTGTGGCAGCATCCATTCGTTGCCGCCGATGGTGTCGAAGAACAATCCGGCGGCGCCGTGAATTACAGTCTTGCTATTTGGATATGGGCTCCACGCAAATCCGATGCGCGGCGAGAAATGATTGTAATTGGTATCCACGCCACCGTCCGGTACCCCGGAATCACCCGGGAACAACTGGCCGAGCATGGCGCTGGGCGAAACAGTCGATTGCACTCCGCTTTTGAATATTGCAATGCGGCGAAGCGTATCGGTCGGCGGAGTCTGAACATCGTAACGTAGTCCAAGGTTCAGGGTTAGATTCGGAAGGATCTTCCAATTGTCCTGGACAAACAGTCCGTAGTTCCAGTAGTTCGCATTTGCATCGTCCGGGGAATCCTGGCTCATCTGATAGACCCGCCAATCAAAAAGTCGGAAATCGCGTTGTGGGTTCCGGCTGTTGTGTTGCTGAAGTTGAAGACACCGTAATTATTTAGGAGGGTCTGCAGTCGGTCTTTTTCCAAATATAGTTCTGCGCCCACATTCAACGCGTGTGAGCCACGCGTTGTGCTCAGTACGTCGCGCACTCCGTACACGTTATCGCCGGCCACAGGACCCGTGATCGACTGCCCTAAAGTGAAGAAGTTGCTTACTGCAATCTGGGGCAGCGACGGCGTGCCCTGAACATTCAGGTCAGATCCGTAATCAGCCAAGGACTTACCTGGGCTGCTGACGCGGCCCGCCATCATGCGCGAGTAGCTCAACCACAACTGGTTCACTGAGCGCGATGAAAGTGTCCATACATCGCTGGCATTTGCGTTCTGCTGGCGATAGTTATATTTTGAGAGCGCCCAACCGGGCAGGTTGCCGCCGGGGAACACCGTCTGCGAGCCCAGCGACTGGAAGTACCCAAGAGAAATGCGGTGATTGTTCAGGACCTGAACGTCGCCCTTTGCCAGGTATTCATTGGTCTCGTTCGGAAGTCCGATATTGCCAACATAGCGGTTATCGGGGGTGGGACGATTCGGAGAAGGCAGTGGCACATTCTGATTGAGAACTGCCATCGCAACAGGATCCGGCACAAAGTTTGGTGAGAGATCGAAACGGTTACCGGGAACAGGCTGGTTTGTCACAGGATCGTACACGGTAAACTTGCCGCCGTAATTGGTGCCTGTGGCATTCAAATTTTCTGAGAAGTCTCCCGTACGTTGCTTGGCATCGGGTACAACTGTATTGAAGTTCTGCGGGCTGATCTGCCGCAGGCCGCCATAACTTCCGTAGAAAAATACCTTGTCCTTCAATACTGGACCGCCGGCTGTACCACCAAAGCGGTTGATGTGTTGTGGCGTACGCGACGTCTGAAGATAGCTGGTAGCGTTGAAATTCGTTTCCTGATGGAACTCGAACACCGATCCATGAAACGTGTTTGTTCCCGACTTTGTAACGACGGAGACAACACCAGCGCCCGTACGCCCATATTCTGCGCTGAAGTTATTTGTCTGAACATTGAACTGATCCATTGCGTCAGGGTTTGGCAAAACATTACCCGTGTCACGCAAACCCGTCATGTTCAAACCGCCGTCAAGGTAGTACGTTACTTGCCCAACCATGTTGTCGGTCGATCCATTGATGATCACGTGCTGCATAGGAAGACCAATTGAGTTCTCGCTTTGCACGTTCTGCACGCCCGGAGTAATGCTCAGCAAGTCGTAAACATTGCGCCCTACCAGCGGGAGGTTGTCGATCTGGTGATTGTCAACCGTACCGCCGAGCACGGAATTCTCCTGGTTGACCAACGGAACCTGTCCCGTAACTTCAACTTCAGTGGTCTGCATTCCCAGCTTCAGAGTGAAGTTCAGCAAAGCCTGCTGATTGACTGTCAGCACAATTCCCGATTGAGCGAACGGCTCAAAACCAGGCGCACTTACCTTCACCGTATAAGGGCCGATTGGCAGAAAGGGGGCGCGATAAGTGCCTTCGTTGTCGGTCACGATGGAACGTGTGAAGTTCGTATCAGTCTGGGTAAACAGAACGGTCGCGTTGGGAATTACTGCTCCATCCTGATCCGAGATCGTTCCAGATGCGGTCGCCGTCGAGAGCTGTCCAACGGCCGGAACAGACACGAGCAGAAGAATCACGACTGCCAGGATTGTCTTCACGCCCATTTTCGCTGCCATCTGCAGGCGAAAAGGTCTGAAGAACTGATTGATCGGATTTTGCGCTGTCATAGCCTCACCTCAAAAAATCTTTCATTTATCGCTTCGTATTAGGCTGATCCCGGCTGCCTCACCTCGTGAGAGCGGCGTCATGGATCAGTCCAGTGCTATTGGAGGCGGGCATTTCGCCCGGTTTACCAGACCTCGGTGTTCTAGTCAGGGGAGACGCGGTTGACAAGTGACTCACCGTTTGCCTCACCGAGTTTTCCGTATACTCCTGCAAAACAAGGACATGCAGTTTCGATTGTGCCAGTGTCAAACGTTCCTGAAGTAGTTCCGCGCAATGAAAGGCAGCCTCTCGAATCCTCGCGCGCTTTAGGTCGTTGCGTAATGCACCTCCAGGCTGCAGGTAGCGGGCGCGATCCCCTGCACCTCCGCCTTCGCCCGGCACGCGCCGATTGCATGCAGCGAAATTTCCGCTCTTCCGTTGGCAAGCTGTACCTCGCGGGAAGCCCGCGTCGTACCAAGGTTGTCAATCAAACTGCCGGCGCCATTTACTGAGAAACGCACCAGGTTTTGCGCATCCAGGCAAAGAACTCCGCGGGAGTCAAACAGCTTGGCTTCAACCGTAATCCGGCCGTTTTCGCGGCTCTTCTCTCGCAACCGCAACTCAGCGGGCTCGCCCCACGGTTCTGTCTGATAGGTCAAACTCACTTCGTCCGTCAGCGAGGCGGTGCCCCTGCTCGCGACTGCGCGCAGGTGGTTCAGCCCGGGAGTAAACTCAACTTCCCATCGCAATCCCGCAGAGGGAAAATCCTGACTCTTACGCAATTTTGTTCCCACCGACACACCGTTCAGGAATAGCTCTGCTCGTTCGCAATTTGAATACACTCGCACCATTCGCTTCTGGCCCGGTTTTCCCCAGCGAACAGGCCAGCTATGGCCGTAAATGTGCACCATCGGCTTTTCCGCCCAGTACGACTGAAAAAGGAAGTAAAGCTCCTTCAGTGCTAGATCGCGTTCCACCATGCCCTTCTGATTAACACGCGGAATTCCGTTATCGCCGCGCAGAGGAGACGCAAAATCCTTGAAGATCCACTGAGCCGAACCTGACAGCCAATCCAGCTTCTCCTGAGTTTTCAGATACCAGTCGCATAGGTCGCAAGCGTAGGTTTCTGACCAATCGCCGTTACTCGAGGCTCTAACCTCGCCGCCATTCTTCAGGTAGTCGAGTCCGCGTTCGTCCGTCCCTTGGCCTGTGGCTAAACCCCTCAGCCCGGCCTCAGGATCTTCAGCGTGACGGCCCGCATGGCTGTCGGCGCCCCATTCCATATGAATGAACCGCTTGACACTCTCCCTGCCCTGCAGGAGCGCTTGTTCGTATTCGCGGTATTTTCCGCGATACCACCCGGCCCAAATCGATGGTGAATACACGTCGGGTATATCGCGAGCAAAATCGCAGCGGCGGAACGCCGTATATCTTGAATCGTCAAGGCGATGCGCCAGATCATTCATCTCTTGCATGAAGCTGCGAATGACCTGTCTATTGATGGAAGGGTATTCACCCGGCCAGTCGTCTTCGTTTCCAAGTCCCCAAAAGATAATTGAAACGTGGTTGTAGTGCTGTTCGATCATGTGCGTAAGTTGATCTCGAACATTCTGGCGAAAAGCCTCTCCTCCTATCCCGGCGCGGCACCAAGGAACTTCCTCCCAAACCATGAGCCCAAGTTCGTCGCATAACTCCAGCACAAGCCTGCCTTGCTGATAATGGGCCAGGCGGATGAAGTTCGCCCCCATAGCGCGGATCAAATGCATTTCTTCGCGGAGCTGAGCATCGGTCATTGCGGCTGCAACGCCCGCATGGTCTGCGTGACGCTGGGTGCCTCGCAGCAGTAAACGCTCGCCGTTCAACTTGAAGCAGCCATGCTCTACGAATTCAATCTTGCGAATGCCGAAGCGTTCTTCCTGCTCCATCTCGCCGAATTTACTCGAGATGCTGATGCGGCATCGATAGAGTGCCGGCGAAGACGGCGACCACAACTCGGGGTGATCCACCGCAGACTGATCCAGCGCCGCAAAACCCTTCCACGTTGCAAGGTTCAGGCGTTTCCTGTAAATCAGCTGGCCTTGAGGAGACCAAATCTCCATTTGGATGATGCAAGGGGTGTTCTCCTCCCGAGGATTGTAGAGCCGGCCTTTGACAGCGATGTTTGCTGATCCATCTCCCTGAATCACCGGCAGAATGTGAACGGTATCCAGTGAAACGGCGGGGAGGTGAAGCAAATCAACGTGACGGTAGAGCCCGCCGTAGAGGCAAAAGTCACTCAAATCAGAAGGCACACGATCACGATCAGGCGAGTTGTCACACAATATTTTGACAGGCACCCGTTCAAGATCTGTCGCGCCCGATACTGTATCGGTAATGTCGAATGCGAATTCGTCGTATCCGCCCTTATGCTTGCCAACCTGGGTCGAACCGACCCACAGTGTGGACGTTTGCCCTGCGCCCTGGAAATATAGAACCGTACGCCCGCCTGCATGCGGATTGCGAGCATCGATATGCGTCCGGTACCAGCCACTCCCGCGAAAGTAGGCCTGTTCGGGATCGCAAGCATTCATCGCGTTAAAGCAATGCGGGAGTGTTACTGATTCCCAGCCATTCTGCGCCTCTGAATTCTGCGGTTGGACAGTTCCCGTGTCACTCCTGAGGAACTCCCACCCCTCAGCGAGTCGAGTAGCATATCCCCGTTCTTCGTTCGCTGATGCCCCAGAGCGCAGGATCCCTGAACACATCCGCGATGACACCGCAATTCCTGCTGAAGAAAGCGCTATGCCTTTCATGAAATGCCGGCGCGATATATCGGACAAAGAGCCCCCTCGGCGCGCAAGCTATGTAGCTCCGCACTTTCCCGCTGATCGAGCACCAAACCTTTCGGATGAACAGCCTTACGATCTACCCGGCTGCCTCGAGTCACCCGTTCCAGCTCGAATTCCAGTCGTCGCGAACTCTACAGGCGATTTCCACGCTAGAACAAGTGACTCACCGTTTGTTTTCTGGAACGGCCAGTAACTCGCAGAACTACTTGAACTTGCATCTTGTGTCAAACCCCCTTGAAACTGTTTTGGAACGGCGCGTATGATGCCTATGCAATGTCTCGCGCTCAAGGTATCCATGAAAGTTGGCAGCCTCAGACAAAACTGGAGCGCGAAACTGTTCTGAGTGAGCTGGAAGCAATTCTGGCCAGCAGTCACTTCTGCAACAGCAAGCGATACCCCGCTTTTCTGAAGTATGTCGTCGAAAATACTCTGGCAGGCCGAACGGAACAGCTCAAGGAGAGGACCCTCGGCATAGAAGTTTTCGATCGGCCACCCACCTTCGACACCAACTCCGATACAGTCGTCAGGTACACGGCCGGAGAAGTGCGAAAGCGTCTGTTGCTCTACTATTCTGAGCATTCGGATCGTTCACCACTTCGTATTTCTCTGCCGGCCGGCTCTTACATTCCCGAGTTCACACTGGACCATTTAGCCAACGAGCACTCAGAGGCTGCTCCGCATGACGAGTTTCTGTTCGCGACGGAGCCGTATCCCTCGGCGGAAGATCACACCGATATCCCGCCTCATGCAACTGCGATTCAAGCGAGTGAGATCCTTCACACCGCTCATGACAGTGAGCGAACGATACAGCCGAAGTTATCCAGGCGTTGGATATTCGCTTCTGCCGCCATCGTTCTGTTTCTGCTCGCGCTCGCAGGAGCAAATATCTGGCGCTCCTCGAAACCTGGTGGTGCACCGAAAGCCATGATCGTCGACCGATTCTGGGAGCCAGTCTTGCGAGACCAGAAGACGGCAATCCTCTGCACTGGAAGCGTGGTCTTTGCGAATAACAAATACTCCGGAGTGGAAACAGCAAACAAGGACATCGACTATAGCTTCGTTTCATTTCAGAATGCGTCCGCGATCGCCCAGGTCAGCAGTTTTTTAGCTCACTCTGATATGTCGATGCAGATGGTCTCGGCACCCTCCACACCATTGACTGAACTAGCGGGTCACCCGGTGGTCCTTCTCGGCGGCTACAACAATCAATGGACGATGCGCCTGCTTGAGCCGTTGCGTTTCCACTTTTCACCTCCAGGTACCGCGGAAGAAGTTATCGTTGATCGCCAGAATGCAGGAGTGCGTTGGGAACGCGATCGTAATCTTCCCTATTCCGGCGCCGACGACTACGCCATTATCGGTAGATTCCAGGAGCCCGCAACTGGTGGCTGGATGGTCGTGATCGCTGGCATCGGTCGAAATGGGACGGAAGCAGCGGCACAATTCATCACCAGCCCGCATTTCCTTGAGCAACTGCAGCAACAACTCGGAGACCACTTTTCAGACTCGAATATTGAAGCCGTTTTAAAAGTAAGTGTCATTGACGGCAAAACTGGCGCTCCGGTTCTTCTCGCAGCCCATACCTGGTAGCGTGTTTCAACCTTGCACAAATTCAAATAAGGCCGCGTTGCAGGGCGGCCCAATTGAAATTTTGGCTGAGTCCTTCATAAGTCTCTTGACCGACTTGAGAATTCCTTCCATTAACCCGAGAGAGGAAGTCGAGACTCGACGTATGTCAATTGAGCGTTATACGGCAGGACGAGCCTTGAGTCCGCGAATTTCAATCTACCATTCCGGTCGTGTCCTTGCATCCCCGACCAAGCCATTCGCCCACTCAATCTTCAAAATGCTACCCTTGATAGATATCGTGGCCCCGTAGCTCAGATGGATAGAGCAGCAGTTTCCTAATCTTCTGTTCTTCAATCATTTGAACGACATGTCGGGAATCCGTGGGAATCCAAAACCCACGCCAGCAAGGGGCGAGAACGTTGCTGTGAGTGAAACTGTGAGTGAAAATCTTTCGGTGTTCTTAGCTTGGGGATCATAGGTGGACTCTCCCTGCTGAGCGGGTTCGTTAAAGAAGTGGCGCAGAGAGGTTGGGCCGTTCGATGGAGTAGCCGATCGCGTCGTAGCCCCTCAGTCTGCGCTCGTACATTCTGGTCAGCATCGGAACGCAATTGTCCACGTAGTCGTAAACCTGAACTACGCGCTTATTGTCGTGGAGTCGATGCAGGCGACCAGCGTACTGCTGCAACGTTCCTTTCCAGGAGATCGGCATGGCCAGAAAGAGCGTATCCAGACGGGCATCGTCGAATCCTTCTCCGATGTAGCTTCCCGTTGCGAGAATCACCCGTGGTTCATCGTCCGGCACAGCCGCTATCGCGTCCGCAATCTGACGGCGCTGCTTCTTGCTCATACCGCCTTTCAAAACAAAAAGGTGCTTCACGGCAACGTTCAGGTTGACGGCGAAATATTGCAGATGTTCCGTCCTGCCTGTTAGCAGGAGCGGCGTTCGGCCGGATTCCACAGCGCATACGACGTCGTGGGCGATCAATTCATTCCGCATTGCGTCGTTCGACAGCGCCGCATATACATCCTGAATCGTCGCGTTGCCCGCACTGAGCGGCATTTGGAAATCTGTGTGACGAGGAATGACCCTGTGTTTGAACGGGTTTGACTGCGCCATCGCCTTGGCGCTCATGCCAAACCTGACAGGGCCACACTGCATGTAAATTATCGGATGGTGCCCATCTTTCCTGGTGGGGGTAGCGGTGAGACCGACAACAAATTTAGCTTTGATCTGCCTCATCACCTGCTCAAAGGTAAAAGCCGAGATGTGGTGGCATTCATCTACGATGACCTGGCCGTACTCAGCAACGAAGTCTTTTACGCCATCCTTTTGATACAGACTCTGGATGACCGCAACATCGATACGGCCGGTTCGGTTCAACGTCCCACCACCAATGTGTCCGATCGAACTTGCGGGCATACCCAAGAACATCGCTAGCCGCTCCTGCCACTGGTCCAGCAGTTGCTGACGATGGACCAGGATCAAGGTATTCACTTTGCGCGCGGCAATTAACCAAACAGCGACGGCGGTTTTCCCGAAAGCCGTGGGAGCGCAAAGAATCCCTTCGTCGTAGCTGGCAATCTCCTTCGCGGCATCTTGTTGTGCTGGCCGAAGTTGCGCACCGAATTCCGCGACGATCTGCGTCCCTGTGAATCGTTCGTCACGAATCTCTGGCTGAATGCGATGTGAGCGCAAAAGAGCCAGTACGTCTTTCAAACATCCACGTGGTACCGCAACATATTTGGGAAAGTCTTGGCCGCAAGCAATTACGCGGGGTTTGGCAAATGTCGGAAGCCGCATGGCCTGGGCTTTATAGAACTCTGGATTCTGAAACGCTGCCAATCGAAGCAGACGGTTCAGCATGGCTGAAGGGAGACCCTGCTTCTCGACATAAACGAGATTCGCGCGGACGATCTGCACAGTCTCGGGTAGTGGCCCTTCAATTGGGCGCTCTAGGCGCTTTCGTGATGGAGGCAATGTCCACGGATCTTCTCCATCTTCCTCATCTGCGACACTGATTCGAACTCCGATCAAATCACCGTGGCTTTGAGCATCGACAACGATCTCCTCAGTGGCAGCACCAGATAGTCGCCGAATTGACGACAAGAATTCCCACTGATCGGGATAGGGGCGTAGCTCTGCATCCACGAAGACGCTGTTGCCTGAGCGTCGCGGCGTAAATTGCAGGGGCAGAGCGATCAGGTTTCCGAAGCCACCCTTGGGCATCGTGTCCTGATTGGGGAACAAGCGGTCGTAGGAATCCAAACCAAGTTGATGCCGGAGTTCCATCGTGCGAGTAAGAATCGCACACCCGAGTTTCCGCGCCGTAGTCGCAGGCAGAGCGCTCTCAAAGAAGATCCACGCATGCGCGCCGTTTCCAGAGCGTGAACGTTCGAGAGCCGCAGGCACATTCAATTCTCGGCATGTGTTAAGAAATGCCCGAGAATCATCGGTCCACGTTTTCTTGTCAAAGTCCACCGCTAGAAACCAACATGTTTCGTCCTGAAGAAGTGGATAAATACCAACGGTGTCTTTCCCCAGAAGATGATCTTCGATGACTGTGTCGGTCAAAGGAAGAAACTTCCTGGTGTCTTTGTCGACCCTTCTCCTATCCTCAGGCTTGCTCGAGTTGATCGCCTTCCAATCTTTCAGCGCGGCCGGGGAATATCCATGACGGCCGTCTGGATTCTCCCATCGACGAGCATAGACATCTTGCCTTCCGCGAAATAGGCCACGGAATAGCGCAATCCGTTTGCGAGCACGCTCTTCCTTCGTTTCCGCGGCAGACGGTTCTTGAGGCTGAGCCAAACGATAGTCCGCGGAGGCGGACGGAGGAACAGCGATGCCGTGAGCGGCTAGAAGACGCCGCAGGCGCAGATTCTCTTCGCGGAGCCGTTGATTCTCGGCATCACGCCGCTCGAACGACCCCGATTCTGGATTCCTGCTGGACATGCTTAGCGCGCTGCTTTGTGGACGTCCTTGGTGTGCTCAGCGACGAGGTAGTCCATGTCGTCGCCGACGCCGTAACCAAAATCATGGCTGATCTGCCGCACACGGTCCAATCGCATCATGTAACGGTCACGGCTCGCCACGTCGAGTTCCACAACCACTTTGATGGCTTGCTCAAACACTCGCACAAGCGCGTTGAAGTATCCCTCGTCTTGGTAGCCGATATCCTGACAGAACCCGGCGGCTTGCTCACAGTAGTAGACCGTCAGTTCGGAGACACCAGTCAGCTCGCCTACGGCCTTTTTGTAATCGGAGATGGCCTGCTTGGCTTTGGAGACAGACACGTTCTGGTGGCGGAGGACGTCGGGCCACAGAAAGCGGCCGATTGTCTTTTTGTATGGCGCCAACACGTCTTCGCCTAGCCCGAACCTAGCATGAAGGAATACCTGGTTATCCTTGCTTGCGGCGTAAAGGTCATGCACTAGTCCCAACACGGCATTGTGATCGAGGGAGGCGAGTTTGGCTTTGACATCACTCCAAGCTGCTTTGGGCTTGGGTTTGCTCATCATACCTTCGTATTGGGATGCATCATTCAAGGTGACCGGCCTTTTCTAACTCTCGCAAGATTCCAGCACTTCATCGATCCTAAGCTAGCAATATCGTAACCGCCTACGGTGCCTGGGCACTCGGCCTACTGCTCCATGCCACCTTTGATGGCATCTTCGTAGAACCTACGCACGATGTCGAAAACAGCGGCAATGTTGGAGTCGATTCCGCATTCTTCGGCGAGAACCCGGAATGGCGTTTGCCAATCCTCCGGGGGCGCAGAAAGACTCGCAGGCAATGCGTGCGTATTTCTGCGTGCGAAAGTGAGTCGCAAAGCGTTGATCACTCTTTGCCGGTCAAGCTGGCCGTCGCCGATCAGGAGCGTCAAATCGGCGAGATCTTTCACTCGGCTGTTTTGCGAGCTTCGGGGAAGCGTGTAGGCGTGGATCTTCTCTGCAAATTGCTGCTCACGGGAGATCAGACATACGCGTGGACTCTCGATTCCCGCGAAACTAAGCCAGTCATGGCATTCCACTGTTTCGAGCGGCTGGAGGATGACATCGCCCACACCCGCATCGAGATGAAAGCGAGCAAATATCCTTCCGTCCATGCGCGCCTCGATCGAATAGCGAGCGCCGCCATACGGAGCTGCGAGCAAATCCATCGTCGGCGCTCCGATTGAGAATTCGAACCAGTCGTCGAGTGACGCATCTGCTCTCGCCTGCAGCATTTCGCGTATGGCTTGGACCGCATCTCGGTCATCCGCAGCGCCTGTGACTCGCTGTACAGTCAGATCAATATCAATCGTGGATCGCGCAGACTTGAAGCGAAGCTCCAGCGCATAACCACCCTTCAATACCCATGGCGCAGCATCGTCTCGGAACAGCCTTGCCAACAACCGATCAAAAGACACCTGACGCCGGAGTCGATTAACATCGACCTGCTCCGTCATGGACATGCTCTTGAGGCGCTCCTCAAGGGCCCTCCGAAAGGCTCCGGCCGTTGCGTAAGTTTTGGGCGAGGCCATCAAGCCACCCCGCTTAGCGCATCCGCGGTGATCTTGCGTGCATTTTCACTCATCGGTGTATCCCGAAGTTGTCGGCGCGTGATTAGTCCGCGATCAACGGCTTGCCGAAGCGCCTGGCGAACGAAGGCCCGTTCGACGGCGCCGACCTCGATCAGATCAAGAATGGTTCGCAGTGGCCGTGTGAAGTTGTAGCCGGGCCCAGTCTGCACATCGCTCGTCGGCAGGTCCGCGTAGTGAAGCACAACAATCCCTGGCAGACGGCTGTTACGCCGGAAGTGCGTCGGAACGGTCATGTGGAGCTTTGCCGGATTCAGGTCCGATAGTTCGTGAAGTCTCAGCGCTGTTTGATGGCTAAAGGTCCCTTCGATCTCTTCCTTCCGATTCCGCGACCAGAGCGACCAAAGAGCCAGGTCAGGACGGTCAGACAGCGGGAACTGCGCGAGACGGTAGATTCCTCGATGTTCGCGAATCCAGTTGCCCGCCTGCACGTGATATGGGTGAGTGTTTTCGGCGAATCCGGCTGCTTTGGCCTGCTTCGCTGTGAAGAACCCCTGGTTCTGCTGAGCGAGTTCGAAGAGCCGCTGGGACGCTTCTCGGTGCGATTGAGCCATGGCACAATACTACAAGTTTTTTGTAGTATTAGGAAGACATCTTTCTCGCAGCTTCATCGCCTTTCGCCTTGCGCACCTTCCTGATGCTACCCTGTTGATATTGGGATTTTTTGGTTCTTGAGCCACTCACTTTCCAAACTTACTTGACGTACGGGCTCCAATTCGTAATTGATTTCTGTAAAGAACTGTGAGGGGAAAAGTTTTGCACTGTCTGTAAGTTATTCATTCTAAAGGATGCCCCGTAGCTCAGGTGGATAGAGCAGCAGTTTCCTAAATCTTCTTTATTCAATCATTTGAATAACTTCGAAGGAATGTAAGGGAATCTAAAACCCTCTCCAGGACTGGTGTGGAATTTTGCTGTGAGGGAGACTGTGAGGGAAAATTCTGGAGCCACGCCGGTCGCTGATCGAGCGATAAGCTGGCGGGACTTCGGAATAAAGGGAGGCGTCGGCTAACTCGAGCCTCCCTCTAGTTGTTTCAGGCTGCTTCCCTCAGCCATTCCTCAAGTACAGGGCGGTAGAAGCGCCACAAAGACCCGATTCTCTTACCCGGGACCTTCCCTGCGGTAGCTTGCTTCCGCAGAGTCTTTGGACAGCACTTCAGGAGAGCCGCAGCCTCGACGAGCGTCAGCACGTCATTTGAGATCGATTGAGTGAATTGCGCCTCAATCGACGGGATGGATATGGCACCCGGAAAACCGAGCGCAGGTTTGGTGTATGAAGTGGACAAATGCAATCTCCGTGTTGCGAAGATTGCCGGTAAGACTCATCCCCCCTAGGTCGATCCGCCAGAACCGGTGTGCCTTCTGGTGGGCCTAGACTGGAAGCGCCACTTGCAGCGAACACCGCCTCTGCGTTTGGAACTGACGGCGTTCGCATTTGCAAATCAACGCAGGGACGGCCTCACTATCGTCTATCGGCCGGATGGGCTACGAACTTCAGTTTCGCGGGAATGGCGCTCGCAGCGGCGTATTCTTCAAAGAAGACTCCCAATATCCCAGTAGACCCCAAAACGTTTGACGGTCAATGGTAAACAACTCCCTAACCCAGTTATCGTATTCAGAATGGACGGCCGCGGATGAAATCCAATCACGGGATTTTGAGCGGATAGGAATACGAGTCCTCTTGTCGTTCAATTCCGTGAGCAGTACATAGTTCCCTGGCCGGACTTGGCACGGATCGAGCGTTTCGGTCAGCTTTGTTTGACTGCAACCATGGCCGCAGTTCCTGGGCATAAGCGAGGCGCCCATTACCTCTCGGTCACTGACGGTCATGATCATGTAGTGTCCAGCTTCGCTGAAAGGCGAGAGAATCAGATTCAGATTTAGGAGGGCTGCGGGTACGGTGGCCGACTTCTGGCGGTGCCACTGGCTGCTCAATCGTCTCGACAATACCGGCATTCTCGATGAGGTCTCTGGACACTCAGTGGTCTACCCGATCAGGCACAGAGCACAAGGTTTTGTCCCTGGAAGAAGTGCTTGCGCTTATACGCCGGTTGAAGATACGCGATTCTAACAATTCGATTCGGAGCCCCTCATGCAAGAGAAATGTATTGCTTTCTAAGAGCGGTGTAATCTTCGCAAGGAAGAGGCCGAGGCATGTGTTTTTCAGCGACAGCGAATTTTGTCGGGAGCGGAGTTCTTGGTGCCGTTGGCGTGGTCACATTAACGAAGGTGAAGCACCGGCGCGAATTTCTCTTCGCTTCGCTACCCACGCTGTTTGCCATACACCAGTTCACCGAGGGATTCGTTTGGCTCGGATTGGATGGGATTCTCTCGCCAACCGTGACACACAACATGGGTGCGGCATTTATGTTATATGCGCAGGGCCTTTTACCTTTCCCGGTGCCACTCAGCGTAATGCTCTTCGAACCCAACAAGGAAAGCCGCAGACGCATGTTGCCTTTCGTCGTGATCGGCGGTGCAACGACGCTCTATGTATTGTGGGGATTGACAGCATACCCAACTGATATTTATGTCAGGGACAACAGCATCGTCTACATCAATCGCGCCACAAACAACATATTTGTTGCCGTCTTGTACGTGATTGCAACCTGCGGTTCGCTTTTTTTCTCGAAGATCAGGATGATGGTTGTTTTTGGAGCGGCAAACCTGGCTATTCTCCTGATTGTCGACGCAATTAAGCGATATGCCTTTACCTCGGTGTGGTGCGCCTACGCGGCGGTCGCCAGTGTCATCATCCTCGTCTACTTCTGGAGAAGCAGCAGACAGCGGCCGTTCCTCTACTCACATTCTTTATGAAACCCGTTTGGGTTTCGTCGCCAACTTTGCAACGCAATCGAAGATTTCATCGCGGAGCGATGCTCTATGGGACGAGTTCCTCGCGTGCGGCATTGATGTCCACAGATGGCGGGTCGCAGGCCCTGAAATGTGTTTTTGGCATGGGTGGCATTCCAGTACGCGTACGTTTCGCTGGCCACCATCTACTCCGGCCGCGATGGCAGATCCCTGCCAGTCAGCACCACTCGCGAGTTTTGCTCTAACGGCAGTTCGCATTGTTTGCCATCGGAATGGCCAGGAACGAAATTGTTGCCGGCGCAAAGGCGATGGACCCAGAAGGAACTTGTGAGCCTGCAATAGACGGAAGAGCATCGTCGCCACCCAGTGTCAACTCGGTGCCATTGAGCAGGACGTGAGCGTCGTCCAACTTTCCGGACGAGGGTGCGGACAGCGTATATCTCTCTACGGCTATCGGAATGGTTATCGCGTGTGACTCTGACCGGTCGGTGTTGATCGCCAACAGCGCTACACCGCCGGGCTGCCCGCGAAGACAGTGTGCGTAAAGATGCAGAGTCGGAGCGGACGAAGTACCAGGATCGAGCACCGTTGTCCCCATCAACTTCCGCCAGAGCAATGCTGCCCAGTAATTGGGTCGCGGAGTGAATGTGGCCTGGTCCAGCAGGCCATAGTCGCTCGAAGCGAGTGTGTTGTGGATGTTTACCTGGACGCCCAGCTTCGAAAGCCGACCCAGCTGATCAAGGTACCGGAAGCTATCCAGGAATGTGGATGCCCACAAATCGCCGCCACAAGCCGCCTCAGCTGTTTCTGTGATCCACAGAGGCTTGCCGGGCTCAAATTGATCGCGCAGACCTGCATAAAACGACTCGATACGATCTACGCGCGATAGCCACTCCTCCGAAAGCGCCGCGTCGGCTGTTGTAGTCGCCGAAGCTCCCATCGCCGCGCATCGTTGCGAAACCGCTCCATATGAGTGATAGGAGAACGCATCGAAAGCGGGCCCAGTGGCCTTCAGGAGGTCTTGCGTTCTTAGAACGCTTACGGACGAGGGAGCCAACGAGATGCCCTCCCCGACCGAGCCGGGTCCAAGGAATATGACTTCAGGTGCGGCGGCCTTGATAAAAGCACGGAAAGCCGCGATGTCACGCCCATAGGCGGATGCGTCGTAGCCCTTCGGAGCGCCACCCATTGCCGCATAGGTGGGCTCGTTCATGAATTCGGCCGCGGCGATACTTCCGCCGATCGATTTGGTATATGAGAGAACCCGGCGTACCTGATCTGGGGTCCAGACGCCTGCGGCATTGCGGGTTCCAGGACTAGTGGCAAAGGATGTCACGATCTTCGCATCGACTGCGCGAGCAAAATCGACAACGCCCTTCCATTCCTGTCGCGTCAAGACTCCATTGAAACCTTTGGGCGGAGTCTTCGGCGCGGGCTTGTCTGAATCGTGAAAGTATGTAGTGTTCGCCCACGTCCCACTGACGCGTACGTAGGCAGGTCCAAGAGCAGACGCCAGTTTCCGTAAGCGCGGGTTGCTGAGATCGATTGGCGGCCGGTATAGAAACAGATTCGGGCTCATCCCGGCAGGCTGATTTGTTCCAGGACTCTTAGCTGATGCCTGCTCCTTGAGCAAAGCCTCTATATCCTTAAAAGGTTTCCAAAATCTGCCACCGGTCACTTCCACCATTTCGATGTTGTAAGACTCGAAACGATCATCGAGCGTTCCAAGACGCGCCATATTCCCGGGTGCGATGGTTTCCGCGGTTGGTGAAGTGTGAGAAGCCGTTTTGCACGCTCCTAACACGAGTAGCGCCGTTCCCATTCCGAGTCCAACTATTTTTGTTTTGTTCATGACAGCATCTCTTTCGCGACGGGACTAGCTGCCAGCCAGCGATTATACTCGACGTCCACAACGGTGATTGGCCCGAAACTCTCCGATTTTAGTGTCCGTCATCTTGCCCCTGCAAAGGGCGCCCTAGCGGTAGTGCCTGGCCAAAAAAGATTTGGACAAGATCAGAAAATTACTCGCAATCTCGCACAAGCAGTCAGTCATGAAGAGCCCGGCTAAGAACGAGCGTAATCTCGGCGCTCTCCAAGTCTGCAGCCCCGGCCGTAGGGTCGTCAGCTTCGAACTGTCAGTACCGAACAGGGCGCTTTGCAAACCACTGCGTAGGTCGTGGTCGTCGGCAAATGAGAGACGCCCCGACCATGTCTTGTATGATCCAACCCCAGGATGATCAAGTCTGCCTTGAGCGAATGGGCAGTATTCAAGATTTGTTCGCCGTGATCCCCGAATTCGATTATGAATTCCGGAGTTAGTGACAAAGATGCACCTGACGGAAGGAAGTCGCGCAGCCTCGTCAGAAGCTTAAGGCGTGCATCTTCCTGCTCCTTAAGAATGCCGCCTAAGGTCGTGGCGCCGCTAAACGGAGCAACGTGCAAGAAGACAAGTCTGGCTCCAAAATGATTGGAAAATGAAATTGCGTGCGGCAATGCTTTGAGCGACGCATCGCTGAAATCCGTGGGAAATAAGAAAGATCGTCTCTCAGCTGTACCTTCGATAGGAGCATCCGGTTTGGAGTGTGGACCTACCGTGAGGACAAGTTGAACCGCTTCACGAAAGATTCGCTCGGCTACGGAGCCCAGGAATAGCTTTTCAAGGTTGTGGCGGCCGTGAGTACCGATAACGATCAGTTGGATCTGGTGCGTGCGGATGATCACTTCCAATTCTTCCCAAACATCGCCTTGACGCAGGATGAACCCGTGAGATAAGCCCGCGAGTGCTCCGTTTCCAACTAAGCTTTCTTCCAGTTCTGCCATCTCACGACGAGTCACAATGCTTGCCAATTCCAGAGCGTCAGCACCCGCCATGTTGAGTCCCACCGATGAAATAATATGCGCCATGTAGAACTTCGCATGAAAATGCCGCGCGATGCTGATCGCGTGCCGCTGTGCCTTCCTCGACGCCTCTGAGAAATCAGTCGCAACCAGGACGGATTTCAAGGCTACGTCATTTGACACCTTAGGAGTCGCCATCGATCTTCCCCATTGCTACGATAATAGAGGGAGAGCTTGTGGCAATTGAACGTGCCGCGCCGCCCTGATCACCACCTCCGTCGTAAGCCTTTTGAGATTGTTTTCTAACTCGCTTTGAATTTGGTTGAAGCGTGTGTACCGTCACAAAAGGGCTTGTTCTGCGTAGCGCCCGCCTTCACCACAGCCGAGCCCCGCACACATCTCCAAAGACTGAAGTCTCGGTGACATCAATTACCGTGTGGCGGGGCGCTCATTCGAACTTGCGTTATCGTCAACATAGATCAGATGTCGCACTTTCGGTTCAGTGCGGACGCAACCGTGCACCTGCTCTTCAGTTTTCCGGTCTGCTAAAGTCAGGCGTTGATGCTGGCGCAAATGTTCGGCCCACGACACCACAAGAAACGTCTCCAGGTAGCGATCCGGAGTCTCAAGATCCTGAAAGACACTCCACCTGTACGCGCCATCACGGCGCCGAATACGCTCATATTTACGGATCGCGCTGATAAACTGTGCCGACTTTTCCGGTTGCACGTCGTATTCCACACTGACGAGGACAGGGCCGGAATCATCATCGGTCATGCTGCTACGCGTTATCATGGGCACCCGCCAATGGACCCAGGGGGTCACGTCCACGGTTGCCTCGGGCAGTTTCATGAACAAGCTCAAAGACGTGCTCAGGATCATTCCGGCGCCCGCTGCCATTAGAGCGATATGAAGACCGGCCCGGGTTGCCACCGCTCCCCAGAGCGCGCTACCACCCGCCATCGCGCCTTGAAACGTCAGCATTGACACGGCCAGAACACGCGCTCGCACCCATTCCGGGGTATGATTCAGAACGATTACGTTCAGTAGAGACACGAATACAATCCACGCACCCCCTCCAATTAACATGCTCAGCGCCATGGGCACCAGGTGCCCCACCGACGTGATCAGAGTACAGATCCCAAAGACGAATACCCCTCCTGAGATTACGCTTTCGGCCGACCACTTGGCGCGAGCCTGCTGCATAACCAGTGCCCCTGCAATCGCCCCAATACCGAAGCAGCCCAGCAACAGGCCATAGACCATTGGGTTCCTACTCATCCGTTGTGCGACCGATGGCAGCAAGGCCAGGAGTCCACTGGCAAAGAACGTCACGATTCCTGTGCGGATCATTAGCGTGCGCAGCCGCGGTGAATAGCGCACGTACCGGACCGCAGCTACGGTTGCTCCCCCCAAGGTTTCACGAGGTGCAGAGCGTTTCCGAGGATGCCGCTTCCAACGAGCGATTACCGCGATGACTCCAACGAAAGATATGGCATTGATGAGAAAAGCGGTTCCAACTCCCGCAAGGGCAATCACGACTCCGGCCAAGGCTGGCCCAATCGCGCGGGCAAAATTGAATTCAATGCCATTCAAGGCCGCGGCAGATGCGAGGTCCTCTTGCTGAACCAGATCCGGCAAGACGGCCCGCCACGCAGGACTTTCGACTGCATCACCGGCGGACAGGGCAAAGGTCAGGATCAAGAGCAATACGGGAGACATCTTGCCCGCGATCGTCACCCCGGCGAGAAGAATAGCGACACCCGCCATCCATATTTCAGCGGCTAAAATCAGTTTGCGGCGGTCGACTATGTCCCCTATCGCACCTGCGGGCAGGGCCAGGAGAAAAAATGGTAAAGCACTGGCGGTCTGCGTAAGGGCAACGTAAAACGGCCCGGCACGCAAAGACACCATCATCCATGCGGCCCCGACCCCCTGCATGAAGGCGCCGATATCCGAAGCTACATCCGCGATGAGAAGATTGCGAAAGGCGGGCAGGCGCAATGGTCGCCATAGACTGGAAACGACCCGTGTGTGGCGGTGATCAATGCCCAACCGTCATCTCCCCGGGGATGAAAGATCGCCCGACTTGCCATCTAGCGTTGGGTCACCGGGAGCGTAGCTCGCATTATATTTCGTGCAGTCTTTTCTATGAATTAATGGTGATATCCAATATTGCATGCTCAAGGGAAACATTTGGGACTCCGGAAGCTCGGCGGGGCGCGAAGGATTCTGTACAGCTTCAGGACATCAGCACCGAGTACAACCTTGACAGGAATAGCTGACGCTTATAGCTTGAATATCCTGACGGCGCCGAAGGGCAAGGAGCCGTCCGGCCGATCCGCTGCATTGACAAGGAACATCGCCAGTAAATGAGCAAGAACCCCCATCCGACGGCGTGGTGCGGCTCTCGGACCCGGCCCTGATCTGGAACCGACGCTGTGACAGCTTTTCCAAAATCTAGAACCAAGACAATGAGGTGATCAATGAGCGCTGAAGAAAATCTACAACGGATGAAAATGCTTGATGATTCATGGAACGCGCAGAACTGGGAGGTGTTTCGAAAGCGGCACTCGGCAGATACTAAAGTCTACTGGCCAGGTCAGCCGGACCCGACGCTGGGCCGCGATGCCCACCAGGCAGAGTCCGAGGCCTTCTTTAAGTCGATTGAGAATCACCTCGAGAACAACCCATACCGTGTGATGTTCGGCTCAGGCGACTGGACGTGCACCATCGCTCGCTGGAAGGGCAAGATGATCGGCCCGTGGAAAGGGCTGGACGGCAGGGTGCATGATGCCACCGGCAAAACGTTCGAGTTGGAGTTTTGCACTGTCGCGCATTGGCAGAACGGCGAGATAGTAGAGGAGAACCTGTTCTACGATCAGGTCGGCTTCCTCAGGCAGATTGGTGTTCTTTGATATCGCCATCGGAATGCCGGCATTACCCAGCTGACAGCATTCGCTCCTCCGCTCGCCCTGCATGACCGACTAATCAGGTCTGAGCAAGACAGACATCGTCACGCGGTCCGCAGCCGAAATGAGTCAGGCTCAGGGTCTCAAGATGATTTGCATAAATCACGTAATTCCGGACGATCCCCTGGACTGCAGCACATTCGTAGATCATGCCGCTCGTTGTTGACCCAATTGCTTAGGGCAGGCACCGTACGACATTAGCTCCCGGCCTTCGACTTGGGCCGTGGTGTCGAGCCTGGGGTGACCTTTTTCTTCATTGAAGTCGGTCTGGCTCTGAGAGATAGCTTCTTCGACTCACGGACGACCTCTGCCTCATGAGCGTTCGCGCGTTGCCTGATTTCTCGATCTTCTCCAGTATCGGCCATGGCTGACCTCCCTCTGATTCAGCTTTGCGCAACATAGGACATAACACTGCTCCGATGTTGTGCATCTCCATCCGGGCTCCAGTTCACTCGCTTGGAATCACCTCAGCACGCGGGGCCCGCGAAATTGCCTGTGTGTCCTCGATCTCGATTTTTCCGAAGCCGATCCGCCGGGACAGAGAAGGTTCGAATCATTGCTCTCATGTTTGCCTCGAAACACACGAGAGTCAGTTCCATCGAGAGCATGCCGCAACGGTCGTTATGCAAGCACGGATTAGCGCAGCGAGCGGAGGGACAGCCCGCATCCCTGCGTTAGGCCACCGAACACAGCGTTTGTGGCGGCCCAAGAGGACCGCCACGTCATAAAGTTGTTCTTGAGGGCCGACTTCGACACTCCCTAGTAAGCGACAACCAGGTCGTCTTCAACTTTGGCAACACCCGGAGCGGACCACGCCGCCCGTTCGGCTTCACTTCGTTCAGCCCAGGAGTGTACGTCTCCACGCAAAGTCACCTTGTCTCCGTTGACGTCGACACGAATGCGCTCCGCGTCTAATTCGGCGGCTCGCCGCAAAGCGTCTTCAATCGTGGTCTTAACATCGCCGGGGTTGACCGAAGGTCTCTTGAGCTTGATCAGATTGTTCACGCCCTTCACCCCGATCAAGTTGCGTACAGCATCTTCCGCTCCCATTTGCTGGTACCTGTAATCCACTTCGCCTTCGAGAGTGATCCAACCATCTTCGACTTTCACCTTGATCTGTCTGTCAGGCACGACGACATCCCACTCCATCGCGTTTAATGCCGCTTTGGCGATGTCTTGATCATTGCGGACATGCATAGATTGCAAATCCACTTTCATCTCATCGGTAACCGCTCTCACGCCAGAGACTCTCCCGGCCGCACGCACCGCCGCATATTTCTCAGCGTAGTTCTTAACGTTACCGTTGAGACTAACGATTCCATCCTTCGACGTCACGCCGATGTCGGATGCATCGACGCTTGGTTCATATTTCAGTTCCTGCAGAACATCCCCTTGCAGTTGTGTATTCGTCTTCGTCATAAACCTCTCCTTTTAGAAATGGATAGCTATAACCCGCGAGCACTCTGCCCGTAGAGGTGGCAACGGCTCCGGGTGAACGGTGCTTGAGCAGCATCATCGGGTGGTTCGCGCTGCGCGATGTGCCGGTCCGGTTTCGATCAGGCTGCTTTGTTCTTCATTGGATTCTTCTGGCTTGTTTCCTTCTTGGGCAGTTTAATTTCAAGCTCCCCGTTCGAAAGAGATGCGGTGGCCTTCTGTGGCTCAATCTCAGATGTGAGGTCGATTGAGCGGAAAACCTGCTTGGAATGGCGCTCTGAATAGACGAGCCCATTCTTGTTGTCCTCCGATGATCCCTCGCGCTGTCCTGTAATGAGTACGCGCTCGGGATCAACCCTCACCTCAATGTCTTTCTCGGTGAATCCGGGCAGATCAGCAGATAATGTTAGTTCTTTTTCGTTCTCCGAAATTTGCACGGGAACCGGCTGAAGGAATTCTGATTCGGCTGAAAACCAATCTGCCAAATCATGGCCGTTGCTGAAGCCGCTGGAAGCGAACAAATCGAAGGCGCGGCGCGCAATGCTGTTGTGAAGATCTTCTGTTCTCCGCGAGAGAGAACTCAGAGCAGAATCGCTGTTGGGGGCAATGGCGACTTCGACACCATGTGTCATATCTGATTTCTCCTATCGATATTGTGGCCGCTGACGGATGCACCAAATACTGGACTGGACACTCGAAGCGGCCTCGTTGAGGCTACATTTCTTCAGGTCGTGGTGTACAGAAGCCCACGTTCCTAGCGGATGAAAAGCTTCGGCGTTCCAACACCACTCACGAGTCGCGCCGGCGAGAACACAACGCCGCTCGAGTTCCGCCCCTCCGCAAGCTCTCATACGCAATGACCGAACAACCTGTAGACATCCATTCTCAGGTGTGTCCTTGTAGGGGCGTTGAACAAGAACCAAAATATCGACGGCGGAGATGTTCAGGCCAACTATGCTTCCGCCGACTTGGGCGGCTAGCGGAAGGTCAAAGCGTAGTCCTTTCATCTGTGGAAAACAAGTGCAACTCGCAAGATTTTCAGTTCACAAAACGCCTCCTATTACGCGACGTCGATCGCAGGAGTTCTCAATTTTTGGTAGCACGCTTCCATTTCAAATAGGACATAACCGACTTCCCGCTTGACGGATCGGGCTGGCCGAACTGAGATGAAGTTCGTCTCCTTCGAGCGTGACCACGCGCGGCTGCGTCTGGCCTATCCAGTTAGGGAATAGAGAGATGAACATGGAGTGGGTGAGCGTTTTCTTTTCCTCGTCGACATGAAATTCACCGGTATACGCAATGTAGGTAGATGCCCCCTGCTTGTAATCGTCGTCCGTTCCCTTGAACCAATCCCCGGAAGCAAACGGCTTGCGGTTTGGCTGACTCAATTGCGCCGACATGTACCCGTCCGGCGTGTACATGATGATGCCCATGGGCCGCTCGCTCATGGGATAGAACGACGGAGAGCCATCCACCGGACGCTCTTCATAAGAAATCAGCTTCCATGCTCGAATGAGCTGTTCACGAAGTCCTTTCACCACAACGCGTTCTCCTTTGAATGATGGTGTTATGAGGCTTTCATCGCGCCGTTATCGATTGGGAGGACCTGACCCGAAATTGACTTGCCAGCATCCGACGCCAGAAAGACGCAGAGTGCGGCGATATCTTTTGGGTCTACGAACCGCTTAAGCGTTTGGATACTGAGCATGGATGTCCTCTCATCCTCCAAAGTCTTGCCGTCCACTTTTGCACGGGCCGCCAGGACGTTTTCTATACGTTGACCTCCGACGGCGCCGGGAGCTATAGCGTTAGCTCGAATGTTGTGATCACCCAGTTCAATAGCGAGCGTCTTTGCAAAGCCGATCAAGCCAGCTTTGGCAACGTTGTAGGGGCTTCGATTGGGATAACCGAAGCGGCCACCGAGGGACGACATGATGATGATGCTTCCCCCTGATGACTTCTTGAGATGCGGGATCGCGAGCCGCGTGACATTGAAGGTTCCGATGAGATCAACCTGCATCACCTGCTCCCACTTATCGGGATCCATTTCTTCAACCGGAGCAGTAGGGCCGGCAATGCCCGCATTGTTGACCAGGACATCCAGACCGCCAAGCGCTTTGACTGCCGCGGGAACCATCGCTTCGATATCTGAACGCTTAGAATTGTCGCACAACGTCGCCAAGAGGCCGGGGATCTCCTTCTTAGCAGTGTCGATAGCCTTGGTGTTGATATCCGTAATGAATACTGTTGCACCGGCTGCCGAGAACGCGCGAGCTATCTCAAAGCCGATTCCGGAAGCGGCAGCGGTAATGAGGACCTTTTGACCCATGATGCCTCCTACGATGAATTGTCTTGACTCAGCGGTCATGCGTGAACATCTCTGAAGCCTACCTAAGGTTCTTACAAAGCGGTCGGCTTGTCCGGCGTCCAGTCGACACTTGGATCCACCAACAAGGCGGCGCAAGCATGAGGATTCAGCAGAGATTTAGATCCATTCACAGATAGTCCTCCTAAGCAATCGCTTGTTTGGAAAGTCGTCGCAAGGAAAAGGCAAGCATTGTCTCTGCCCATCCGGTGGTGATCAGGTTGATGCCGATGAACAAACCGATAACCCAGAGTCCGGACGCCGGCCATTGCGACCAAACCAGTATCCCCAATATCAACGTGATAACGCCGTCTACGAGTGCCCATCCCGATCCTGGCATCTGAACAGTGAGGGCGGCAATGATGCGGAAAACGCCGATAACGACGAAGTATGAGGCCAGAAGCAAGGTCACTACGACCAAACCGGCCATCGGACTGCGGAGAAGCATTACCCCCAAGACAATCGAGAACACGGCTTTGAGGAGGTGCAGAAAGAAATGGCCGCCAGTGCGATGTCGCAAAGTCTGCACCCCTTCGATTACGCCGGAGAACAGAAGTATCCAGCCAAAAAACACCATTGAGACGACAGACACACCGATCGCGTCGATCAATGCGCCGGCCCCAAGAAGAACGAGAACGATTCCCAATGCGAGGATCCATCCCCAGTTCCGTCGCAGTTCCTCTAAATTGGTTTGAAAGATAGTGAGCACCATCGTGAGCCTCCTCATTCGAATAATCGCTGAGATCACTCCAAGATCGAAGTGCCGCGAGCAATTGACCAGTCCCATGATCGTTGTGGAATTCCTGAACGTGATCGTGCTTCAAAACAGGACAGGCCGAATATGTCACTAATGCTCTTTTGCATCTCAACGGATCAGGACAGAGAGATGTCTCTGACGTCTTTGAGCAATCCGTTCAATCCTTCAGCCATTGTCGGATGAGTGAAGATAGCGTCTCGAAGTGATGTGAAGGGAATCCCGTTCAGTATCACCGTCTGAACGACCGCCATCAACTCTCCGCCTTCTGCACAAAAAGCAGTAAAGCCTAGAATTCTGTTGCTGTGCTCATCAATTAGCATCTTCAGGAAGCCTCGCTCTTCCGACAATGTACGTGCGCGAAGTATGGCTTTCACCGGCATGATGGCTAACCGATATTCAATGCCAAGCTTTTTCGCTTCCGACTCATTCAAACCCACTCGTGCAAGTTCGGGGTCGGTAAATATACAGAATGGAACGAGCCGACCGCGAGTTGTGCGATCACCCCCGTTGAGGTTCGAGTGAACCACACGGAAATCGTCAAAAGCTACGTGGGTGAATTGAGGGCTTCCAGCACATTCACCCAACGCCCAGACGTTTGCGGCAGTGGTCTGGAGCCGATCGGTAACCCTAATGTAGCCTCGGTCATCCAACTCGATTCCCGTCTCGCGAAGTCCTAAATCCTGTGTATTTGGCGTGCGACCTACAGCGACAAGAATGTCGCTGCCCTCGAGTTGCGCTTGCTTACCTGCCCGATCGACTTTCACACGCAGAGACTCGCCGGAAGTTCCCGAGACGCCGAGCAGACGCGTATTTAGTAAGACGTCTATGCCTCCATCCTTAAACAATTCAAGAATCGCATCACTCACATCGGGGTCTTCACGGCCAAGGAGATGCGACCTGATTTCGATGATGGTTACGCGACTGCCGTGACGCCTCATCGCCTGCCCCAGTTCGAGACCTACGGAGCCGCCACCAAGAACAATCAGGTGTTCCGGAATGCGCTCGAGATCGAGAAGCTCTACATGCGTCATTGGTCTTGCGTCTATGAGCCCGGGAATATTGGGGACCGTCGCATGCGTACCAACATTCAGAAAGATGCGATCCGCCGACAAACGGAGCGTCTCTCCCTCGTTGGTGATCACTTCAAGAGTTCGGGGCGCGATGAACCGTCCATTGCCAAGGATCAACTCGGCTCCGCTCTTTTGATAATTTGAGAGGTGAAGTTGAATCAATCCGTCGACCATAGTCGTCTTCCGAATCTGGACGCCCCTCATGTCGACGCTGAACGACCTTACCTTGATGCCAAACTCCTTGGCACGATTAAAATACGACGCAACTTTGGCACTATGAATGATGTTCTTGCTCGGCATACAGGCAATATTCGGACAAGAACCGCCGATCAGGCCTCTTTCCACCACTGCGGTACGCTCGCCAGCTTTCGCTAGCGTCCATGCGATATTCTTTCCGGCTTCACCGCTCCCCAAAACGAGATTCTTGTAATGCTCGGTTTCATGCATGCTCGAATTCCAATCTGCAATTCTTCAACGGCATATGGCTTCAGATCGGCCAAGGTCAGTTCAACTGTGTACACTCTGGCAGCAACTACCCCGTCACCGCATACTCGCATCAAGCCCGACCTGTGAGGGCCTTTTGCACGTCTTCCGGGCGGATCGGCAGATGGCGAAGACGTGCACCTGTGGCCGCAAAGATCGCGTTTCCAATAGCTGGAGCAATTACCGCTGTCGCCGGCTCGCCCAGCCCCATGGGTGCTTCCGTGCTCGGCATAAACTCGATTTCAACTTCCGGGACATTACCCATACGAAGCAAGGTATAGGTATCCAGATTCGTGTCCTTCGGCTGACCCATCACAAACTCGGAACCTTCGTACAGGGCCATGCTCAATCCCCATAGAGCACAGCCCTCCACCTGGGCAGCGGCGCCGTCCGGCTGAATGATCGTACCGGCGTCAACGACGAGGGTCAGTTTTTCTACGGTGACTTGGCCGCTGATGCGATCAACTCGCACCCGAGCAATGCAGGCGCACCAGGTGGGCATGTCTCGCTCCTGGCCAAAACTGGAAGCGATGCCAAGTCCCACGTCATGGGGCATTGCGCTTCCCCAGCCGGCTTTTTGCGCGACGCGACTAATGACCCCCGCTTGCCGATGCGCTCCTCCGACGGAGTTTGGCGCTGATCCGGCATTGCGACCCGCTCCGTCGAGCAGACGCAATCGAAATGCTACAGGATCTACTTCGAGTTCATGCGCCGCCTCATCCATGAAGGTCTCGAGAGCCCAGTAGATCCAGCCCCCGCCCACAGAACGTAGCCAGCCTGGGCGGAATGTCCGTTGTGCGAGGTCATTATCTATCGCACGAACCCGGTGAGCACCTACCGTGTACCAATGATCGGCACCGTGACTGGCAAACGGATCAAACACAAAGCCGTTTTCACCCTTCCCCATGAACGACGGAGCCATGGTTTTCGTGGGCCAGCCAGCAGCCGCATGGTGATCCATTGCTATAACCTGGCCGCCATCTGCGAAGGCCATCCGAAGAACCTGTACCGCAGGCGATCGCGGGCAGTCGAAGCGCATGTCGTCCTCTCGCGTACAGACCATCTTGACCGGTTTGCCGACGGCTTTGGCGGCAAGCGCAGCGGGTACCGCATAATCACCATCAAGTCGACGACCGAATCCGCCGCCGAGCAGGTAGCTCCGCAGAACGATACTCTCTTGACTGCGCCCCAAAGCTTTGGCCAACACAGGCAGGATTAACGTTTGCCATTGATTCCCGGTATGGATTTCGAAAACCCCATTCTTTTCAAAAGCCAATGCGTTGACTGGTTCCAACGCAAAATGCATTACGGTGCTCACCGTATAGGTTCGCTCGATCTTGTGCTTCGCTGAGGCCAACGCCGCATCCACGCCGGGATCATCGACGATCAGTGAGCCCCCCTTCGGGTCTGCGATCAGCTCTGCAGAACGCTGCTGCAAGTCCTGCTCGGAGACACGCGCGGCATCCCCTGAGCTCCACTTCACCTTTACAAGATCGGCCGCGCGACTGGCCGCCGGGAAGCTATCGGCATACACCATGACCCAGCCTGGCACTGTGCCTGACGGATCCTCCAAGGCGAGGCTTTGAATGTATCCTGGCAGGTGCTTCGCTGCTGAATCATCGATTGAGATGACCTTGGAATCGTATCGGGTCGGCGGTACTTTGGGACGAGCATAAATCATGCCTTCAACGGTGGCATCAATGCCATAGCGACCTTTACCGTCGACCTTTGATGGAATATCAAGCGCCAATGTGTCCCGCCCGATCAGCCTCCTGTCTCGCGGCGCTTTAACCGGGATTTCTTTCAACTGCTCGGGCGTATATGTGCGCCGTAGATTACCGCGCGCGACGATGTCACCATAAGAAATGGATTTCCCAGCACCGTGCACCGTACCATTCCGCGCCATGCAGCTCTGAGGGCTGGCCCCGAGCAGCTTTGCGCCTTCTTCGATCAGAGCCATGCGGCCTGCGGCACCCGCCCGGCTGAACACCGGGAAAGTCTGCCATACGGACCAACTGCCACCCGTAACCATCACACCCCACTTCGGGTCCGAGTCGACGGTAACGATCCGTACCTTGTTCCAGTCAGCCTCTAACTCATCGGCCAGGATGCGAGCGCAGGCAGTGCCGATATGCTGACCCATCTCAGCCCGAATGATGTTGACCGTTACGTCCCCGCCGGGACTGATACCATACCAGATCGTCGGTTCAAACATCTCCCCGACGCCGCTCGCTGGTTTGGGAGTGGAAGTAATGGATTCCAAGCCGCCCAGACCATACCGGGCGTAGCCCAGTATGACGCCAGTTCCCGCCATTGCGATCAAAAAGCTGCGACGGGACGGCTGTGACGTCCCGCTCGAGTTATGTACAGAAGAGCTATTCAAGTGACCGCTCCTTCTCGCATTCTCGAGGCCGCCAGCTTGATCGCCTTCCGTATACGGATGTACGTCATGCATCGACAAAGACTTCCAGCCATGACCGCGTTGATGTCCTGGTCAGTGGGGTTCGGGAAATCCTTCAGCAGCGTCGCGGCCTGCATGATCTGCCCCGACTGGCAATAGCCGCATTGAGGAACCTGTAGCTCGATCCAGGCTGTCTGTAGCGGATGTTTCCCCGCGGGATCGAGCCCTTCAATCGTGGTCACATCAGCGCCAGCGATAGAACCCACGGATGTGATGCAGGACCTGGTTGCGCGTCCCTCAACGTGCACTGTGCACGCGCCGCAACAGCCAATGCCGCAACCAAACTTGGTTCCAGTCAGACCCAATTCATCGCGAATCACCCAAAGCAGCGGCACTTCGTCTGGACTATGAACCGAGACCGGGCGGCCGTTGAGATTGAACATGGTCATATTGCGGCGCTCCTGTTCTGATATTCCATTAACGTGATGCTTTCAACCCCTTTCGCGCGGATGCTACTTTCTTCTCCAAGTCGGTCCAAGGCGGCAGTGAGGTGCGGGTCCGGCGAAGATAAGCCGCAAGTCCGGCTACATCGGCATTCGTTAATGAAGAGGCATAAGCCGGCATCACCAAACCCGGAACTCCGTCTTTTGCGCCAATCCCCTGCAGCACAGCCTGAATAAAATTGGTCGGCTCAGGTAATGTGAGCGAGCTGCTCAGTGCCAGTTCCGGACGTGCGCCACGAGGAGTTGTCCCGGAATTGTAGTGACAGGACATGCAAGCGCTCGCATAGAGGTTGCCATCAGGATCGTAATCCTGGCCACTGCCAAGAGGAGATGTCTCCATCGCCTTGGTTACTACCTCAGCGTCCGCTCCGTGAGCCGCTGCCTGGTTGATATCGCTAAAATAGATCGCGATCGCGCGTACGTCAGCATCGGGAACAACCGGAAGATTCAAGGCGTCTCGGACAACCGGAGTCATTGTTGCCGCCACCGGCCCATGCAACGGGTCCACCCCGGTGCGCAGAAAATTGAATAGCTGATCCTCCCTCCACGGGATTGGTGATGGATTGTCTTTCGTCAGTGGGGGTGCGAGCCACCGATCAACGACAGCGCCGGCATAGGCGAGTCGAAGCTTTTCCCCGCCAAGTGCATTGCGCGGCGTGTGGCATCCGCCGCAATCGCTGAGCGCCTCGGCCAGATATGCTCCGCGATTCCATTCTGCCCCTTTTGCCGGATTCGCCTGAAAAGTCTTCTTCCTGAAAAACAAAACCTTCCAGCCTTCTTCGAGCAAGCGGATATTGAGTGGGAATGGAACCGTATTCGGCGGGACCGTAGCGCTCACCGGCGTTCGGGTCATCAGATAAGCATAGAGCGCATTGATGTCGTCGTCGCTGAGTTCAGTGAAGGCGGTATAAGGAAAGGCTGCGTAAAGATGATGCCCGTCTCGAGATACACCCTCCCGCATGGCCCGAGTAAAAGCGGCCAGAGACCACAGACCTATTCCGGTTTTGTTATCCGGAGTGATATTCGTCCCGTAGATTACTCCGAACGGTGTGTTCACTCCATAGCCCCCGGCCAGCGGTTGGCCACCCGGTCGGATATGGCATGACACACAGTGCCCCTCCGCGACCAGCATCTCTCCTTTGGCGATGGATTCAGTACTGAAGCTGGCTCGATTCGGGGAATTCTTCACCGGAGCGATTGACGGTCGCGAGGCGAGGATGGTGAAACCCAGCAATCCAATGACGACGACGGCGAGTACCGGGATTGCAAACTTACGAAGCATCGCACCCTACCTGAATCGGGGTTGCGCCGACTCCGAAGACCACGCGAGGTGCTTGGATCATTCCAACTCCTCAAGCTTCGCGGTGGGTATCGTCGTCACCTTAATAGCCAAATGTTTGCACCCTTTGCAATTGCAACGCGACCTTCAAACCGACCGCTAGTCTGCGAAGAAGTGGACGTGACCGTGCTCACCCGAACTATCGGCCAAGCCGAGAGATGGCACGTTTCGCCGTTCTGTTTATGACACGTGGAATTCCAGAAAGTCTGTTCACTGTTGAATAGACTCTTAGCGCCTTGCCGTAATAAGCAACGGAGGAGGATAGTGCTGGGGGTCATAGGTCGACTTCCCTCTCCGGTACGGCAACCAGAGGCAGATTACCTGCTCAACCTCGGCAGCAGGTTTCGTCTGGCATCGCGCACCACTTCAACATTCTGAGGTAGCTGACAATGTCTTCAACTTTACTTCTTGTTGAGCGAGTCTCGTTTCAGCCGGCAATCATCGAGCGGTTGTTCCAACCTGTGCAACTTGGCTCATACAAGCTCAAGCATAGGGTGGTGATGGCTCCCCTGACTCGTTCCCGCTCGATTCAGCCGGGCAATATTCCGTCGGCGCTCAATGCCTGCTATTATGCTCAACGGGCCTCCGCCGCTCTCATCATTTCCGAAGCGACACAGATTTCGCAACAGGGCCAAGGATATGCGTGGACCCCCGGAATTCATAGTTCGGCTCAGATCGAGGGCTGGCGTTTGGTGACCGAAGCCGTACATCGAGCTGGTGGCCTTATCTTTCTGCAGCTATGGCACGTCGGACGCATATCGCATCCCTCTTTGCAGCCGGATGGAATGTTGCCTGTAGCACCCTCTGCAATCCGACCAGCGGGGAACGCCTTTATCGAGAAGGAAGACGGAACGAGTGGATTCACTCCGTTTGTGACACCGCGTGCATTAGAAACAGAGGAGATGCCATATATTGTCCGGCAGTATGAGCGGGCGGCGAGGAATGCGAAAACGGCAGGTTTTGATGGAGTCGAGGTCCACGCCGCCAACGGGTATCTTCTGGATCAGTTCATCGAGTCCAGCACCAACAAACGTACAGACCAATACGGAGGATCCGTCGACAATAGGTCCCGGTTGTTGATGGAGACCATTCTAGCTGTTGTTGGAGTCTGGCGAGCGGACCGCGTAGGTGTCCGTCTTTCGCCAATGGGAGCGATAAACGAAATAAGCGATAACGATCCGGAAAAGACATTCGGCTGCATAGCCAAGAAGCTAAATGATTTCAACCTTGCGTATCTGCATATCGTCAACCCCGCAATGGCAGCGCTTGAAAACAAGACCGTGCTGGACGCACGCGCGTTGCGGATGGTAGATCTCATTCGAAGGAAATATCGAGGCACCTTAATCTATGCCGGAGGATTCGACCATGACACTGCGGAATCCTGGCTGCAACTCGGAAGAGCAGACGTGATTGCCTTTGGCCGCAAGTTTATGGCAAATCCAGACCTGCCAGATCGATTTCGACGAAACGCTCCTCTCAATGCCGACGATCCTTCTACCTACTATGGCGGCGGCATGCGGGGCTACGTCGACTATCCGACGCTTACCCAACAACGAAACGCAGAGCCAAGGCTCTGTGTGGACGTACGATGGCGGTGAGCCTCTCTGCTGCTCTTTCGTGCGTGATTTGAGGGACAATCATGACACTTTGTGCTCACTTCGGCCAGATCCGGAATGTCACCCCCCGCACCCCACAGGGTTGCGAGGAGTGCCTTAAGTTGGGAGACGAATGGGTTCATCTTCGGCTCTGCATGGAGTGCGGGCACGTCGGCTGCTGCGATTCCTCAAAAAATAAGCATGCCACCATACATTTCCATGAAACCAGACATCCGATTATGCGTTCTCTCGAGCCCGGTGAAACCTGGGGCTGGTGCTATGTCGATCAGATCGAACTCGATGGATTTCATTGAATGCTTCGAACGGCTCGTCGTGGTGCTGCTTGTTTTGGTCATATTCAATCAGATTCAGGCACGGCAACCAGATCGTCCTCGTCGCGATATCGGCAATCCGTATAGTCGAATGTCGTAACAGATGTGCAACAATCACTGCTATCAACCCGGACGGAGATCCATTCGATGCCCCAGCAAATTTATGAAATCGACCCAGCACACTCGTCGGCGCATTTCAGCGTTCGCCACATGATGGTGTCCAATGTTCGAGGCCAGTTCACGAAGGTATCTGGCACCATCAAGTTTGATTCGGCAAATCCGGCAAATTCTTCCGTAGAGGCCACGATTGATGCGGCCTCGATCGACACCCATGATCAGCAGCGCGATACACACTTGAAAAGCGATGACTTTTTTGATGTCGGCAAGTTTCCGACTTTGACGTTCCGGAGCAAACGGATTGAAGTGCACATCGACGGCGGCAAGGTAACAGGCGATCTGACGATGCACGGGGTCACCGAAGAGATCACTCTTGATGTTGAGGGGCCAACGCCGGAAAACAAGGATCCGTGGGGAAAATACAGAATCGGATTATCTGCGACAACAAAGCTAAGCCGGAAAGATTTTGGGCTGACATGGAATTCGGCCTTGGAGACCGGCGGCGTTCTTGTCGGCGATGAAGTCAAGATCACGATAGATGTTGAAGCAGTCCGTTGATGGCAAATACCAGGCGCATGAGGAGCATGTCAAAGGCGCCATACCTGTTCGAAAATCTCGAGGCGACGTCCTTTGCAGGCTCTATGCAAGAGCAGAAGCTTTGCCTCGACGTTTGGAAGGCCAATCTTCTCCTCGGCGTAGAACGCTTTCAGGCGGGTACGGTCAGGACGAACTCGAAGGCGCTGGTGCCTTCAGAGTCTATGAAGAACCTGCCGGCTCATTGAACCATCTAGACGAAGTGGGCGTTCGCTCGCTGATGGATTAACATAGCTGATCTATTTCCTCGTCGGAAGGCGCAATTGCGCGTCTGTCGGTCCGGAAATCGAGCGGATTCGTGAGACGTGGCTTCCACCTTGTCTCAACTTCCGCTGTTTCGCCCGAGAGATTCGTCCGCTCTGGTGTTAAGGGTGGTTCAGCGAAGGCTTACTCTGTGCCGTCGTTGCCGCATGTGCAAATTACGACCGTTATCATCAGGGAAGTCTATTCAGTCTTGAACATATCAAAGGCTTTAAATCGAGCTTCGTTTACATTCCTCTTGCCCGCAATTGAGCTGGTCATTCCCGTAAGAGAACGTTGATCAGCGCGCTGCGGACATATAAGCCACTGTTTGGCTTGTATTCAATGAATCCTTCCTTCCTGAACTTGTTCATGAAGAAACTGATCCTGCCTCGAGTCGTGCCGACCATCTCCGCCAGCGTCTCTTGATTGATTCGGAGAAAAATTCCCTCGACTCTGCTTGCTCCGCCAAAATTAGCCAGCGACAGAAGGATTCGGGCAAGCCGTTTCTCGCTGTGATTGAAGAAGTGGTCCACCAACTCCTCATAGAGCCGCTGGTTTCGAGATAACAAGTAAGATGTGAACGCAAACGACAACTGAGGGTTTTGGCGGAGTATCTGCGGCATATGAGGCCGGCCGATCTTCAAGAGCGAACAGTCTTCAACGACTGTGACCGACATTGCTCGAGACGTTTCGCCTGCCATACATTGTTCACCGACAAAGTCGTTGACCCCAGAAAAGCCAATGATCGCCTCTCTTCCCCCTCTGGAGACGACCGTCAATTTGACCTTACCTCTTTCGATGAAGAAGACGGCATCACTTCGGTCACCCTGCGAAAACACGAGTTCTTTCGCTCTATATTCGAGGTGATTGATTGCGACTTTATGTGCGCCGATGGAAGTGGCCTCAGCAAGAACAGTGCTGGTTTTCGGATTTCCTGGCATGGCGATCTCTCCTTCCGGTCGAAGGGCCCCTCGCACGATCCAGAATTTTCTCTTCCTTCAGTATTTTTGAGCGTCCACCCTGGATGAATTCGTGCCGTCGCTATCGGGGAATGGGCGAGGTCGACATGCTACCACAATCGCCGAATCTGCTCTCTTAAGATTAATATTTGCCGTGCTCCACACCACTTCAGTGATTTGCTGGATCTCGATATACGATGCCGTCTTTCATCACAAAATCGACTTTTGCAGTGGCTCCTATGTCGTTCAACGGGTTCTCGGGTATCGCGATGATGTCGGCAACTTTGCCCGGGGCGATCACGCCAAGATCTGTCCGCTGAAGCATCTCGGCAGCCACGCTGGTGGCTGCTTTCAAAGCCCGGATCGGACTCAGTCCGGCGGCCACCATAGCCTGGAATTCGAGAATGCCATGGCTGAACGGAAACATCCCGCAATCAGTACCGTAAGCAACCTGTACCTTGCTCGAAGCAAGCAGGCGTTGCGAAGCGAGGATCTTTTCATTGTCCCGGCGGAACTTCCACACCGCTTGACACGGCAAAGTGCCTTCATGAAGTTGATGCAAATCCTCCTGCGTCATTTGCATGGTCGGCACCACATAGACTCCGGATTTTTCGGCCATTGCCAGTCCCTCACCGTCAATCAAATAAGCATGCTCGAGACTTCGTACCCCGAATCGAATCGCCTGCTTGCATCCTTCGGCGGCACCGGTATGAACAGCGACGGGCATGCCGAGTTGCCTGGCAGTCGAGGTAAGAGCCTCCATTTCATCGTCGAACCACGTTACTCGGTCGGGATCGTCTCCGGCGCTGAAGTAGCCGCCGGTGTTCGTTGTCTTAATCCAGTCGCTGCCGAAAGTATGTTCCCGTCGAACCAGAGATTTGATAGATGCCTGATCGTCAGCAATCGCTGAGACGGGCAACGTCCAGCGGGGATTGTAAAAGCCGCGCAAATCGCCGTGCCCCGCACTCGCGCTGATGATGTGAGCCGCGACAATAATTCGTGGACCCTGCACAACTCCGGCATTGATCGCATTGCGAAGATCGACGGTGGGCCAATCTGGATCGACGCATCCCAAATCCCGCAAGGTCGTGAAGCCGTAGCTCATGTACTCTCGCGCGAGACTAAGCCCTTTCAGGGCTTTAGAGGCCGACGATTCGAGCGTCTGCCGGGCAAGGTTGGACGCATCCATAGTAAGGTGAACGTGAGTGTCAATGAATCCGGGACTGACAGTTCTGTCTGAAAGATCGATTATTTGCGCGTCCGCGGGCCGCTCGACCGACTTCCCCACGCTGGTGATGTGATTGTTTTTAACCAGGATCTCCATCTTTTCGCTCAGCGTATCGGAGACGCCGTTGAAGACCCTTCCGCATATCAGAACGATGCTGCTCATCGTAACCTCCTATGTGGCGACGCGCTGAATTGGGTCTGCACAGAGATCAGTGGTGTGGCAGACCGAACAACGCATCCAAGTTCGCATTCACTTGAAATCCGATCACGAAAACATCAGGTATGCCCCGGGGAAAAGTTGGCCTATATCTCGAGTCGGGATATACGATGTATTGAAAATTCGGGCGAAGCACGACTCCCGATGCCAATCGATAGCCGTAATTTGCTTCGAATGCCACCTCGTGGGAGGGCACCTGCCCCACGCCTCCACCGTTGGCCCTCATCCCGCTGAGATATGCCACTTCCTTTGCCGTAAAGGAAATTGGAGAAAGGGCGATCCCTAGAGTGTCACTTGGGCGCCTTCGAAAAGTTCCATTCTTTACTACGCCGCCTTTGAAGGTGTACTGCATCGCTTCAGAGTCGGCGAGGTTATAGTAGACGCTTCCGAACAACGCGAGGTTACGCCGTGAGGCACGATCCGCCCTCTGAATGACCTGAGCGCCTGTTGCGTATATCGCAGTCTCTCCATAATGATTCAGCGGCATTCCGCCATATCGATAAAGAGGCAACCCGTCGGTATTCAGCAGGACATCCGGCCTCGGCCCGTGCACATAGGAAGCTCCCATGCGGTAATAGTGAGGCTTCTTCTCGGCTGCCAGGGTCGTGGCATGGCCAACTTCCGCAAGATAATTGATTGCCGTGACACCGCGCGTATTCCAAGTGAAGATGCTCGTGCTGGCTTGAATGGTGTCGGAGTCTATCGCATACCCTCCGAATTCGACATATGCCTTGGAGTTTGAGTTGAATTTGACCCGCCCTCCCCAGGAGGGTGCCGGTGCGACAGAGGAGAGAGTACTTTGATAGAAGCCATACATGGGACCGCAAAACGCGTGGTTCATGAAGAGGCAAGCCAAATCAGACCCCATAAAATACGGCGTCGCACCGATTCGTCCGGCGATAAGATTCAGGTCGTCTTTCTCTCTCAATGAAAAATTCTGCTCGAGCGTGAAATTTAGTGCACGGACGAGATTGAAGGGCGAGGCGTTTTCCTGAACATCGATTCCGCCACCGATCGTATTCTCGCTGAGCGCATTACTGCTCAAAGCGATCACAATCGCGTGAAGAGCGCCGCCTCGCCAGCCGATCAGCCGCTGCAGGTCGATTCCCGTACCGAAAGTCAAATACTGCGATGCGCTTGCCCCCTGATCTATACCGCCCCGCGGATTGGCCGCCAGTTCCTCGTTCACAAAGACATGGAAGTAAATGCCCTTGTGTGCGGCATGAGCAAAGAAATCTGGCAGCGAAAGGATTGGTCTTTCCACCACAGGTTGGGCGTGGATTAAAACCGGCGATTCAGTTGAAGGCGGTGATTGCGATGACGGATTCGAGGTTGCTTGTGGTTGCATTGAAGAGGCCGCGGCGAAGAGAACGGTTGCCGCGATTTCACAATTCAGGGGCCGCCCAAAACAGAAGTGCGGGAACGCGGCAAGAAGATTCATGCGAATTCTTCTCTCATGAAAGCGGCTGTTCGAACACTGTTTGGGCGGGCCCGCATCACGACGGGTGGCAGCACGTCCATAACGCAATTTCTGACGTTCAGCCTGATGACCAAAGGAGCGACAAAGGAAGCACAACCTGTCTGCTATCGACCATCTTTAGCCAAACGGTATCCCGTCCGGGAGAAATTGGACGGCCTGTCACCTAGCCCTTTTCTTTGCCCTTTGGAATTGTCAGCATGATCGACATAATTGCGACCGCAGCCATGAACACATTGAACATGAGTGCGATAATCGCAGCCTGTCGAACGGCAAGGTTGTCCTGGCGTCCTCGAAAAGTGATCACGCCCTCCAACCAGCGTGCACTGTCAGTGCTTGCGCTCAGAGCGGTAAAGATGGCTGCCGAAATCGCGACGCCGAATGCCGCACCCAGAGAAGATGCCATCTTATAAATCCCGGAACCGGAACCGGCCTGCGTCGCCGGCAGACTGGACAGCGCAGCATCAGTCGAAGGCGTAGCATAAATCGCAAGTCCAAGACCATACAGCGTATAACCGATGATCGCCAGGATCTTATAGTCCGAAAGCATCAGATTTGCTGGCGAGAGAAACAGAATGGCGAGTCCGGCTATGAGGGTGCCCCAAATCATCGGTCTACGCGCGCCAAAATGCTGCAACAGTTTCTCGCCGGCGCGGATGAAGACAATGATCGCAATCGCGTATCCAAGAGTCAGCATTCCGGCCTGCTGAGCCGTCATATTGCCGCCGAGTTGGACCAATTCGAGCGACACGATGAGGGTACCGGCCACAGCGTTAAGCAGAAAGTTCGAAAGAGTAGCACCGGTAAACGTGGCATTGCGGAACAGCGTGAAATCGATAAAGGGTCCTGGCGTACGATGCTCGACGCGAAAGAACAGTATCCCGAATATCACCGTGAGCGCAGCCAAAACGAGTGCGGACGGACTGGTCCAGCCAAGTTTATTGCCTTGAGTTACGAGAATTTGCAGGGCCACCATTGCGATCATGAAGCAGATCACGCCTGCAATATCGAATTTGTAATCTTTCTGGCTCTTGGCCTTGCTTTCCGGCGTCCCGTGAATCATCATCAGGCCGATAATCGCGACGACGACGGATGCAAAAAAGATGTAACGCCATCCTAGGTTCTGCGCGACCAGCCCCCCGAACAGAGAACACAATCCGGAACCGCCCCAGGAGCCGATTGACCATAGACTAACGGCTCGCTGGCGCTGTGCGCCGGCCCAATAGGTTTTCACGAGGGCCAGACTGGCAGGCATGATACACGCGCCTGAAAGCCCCTGGAGAGCTCGACCGGTCAACAGGAATGCCGATGCCATTGCGCCTCTGGGCGCAAGGCCGACCAGGAGTGAGCCGACAATGCTCAGATAGAACCCCACATTCACGATCTTGATACGCCCCACACGATCGGCAAGTCCGCCGACCACCACGATGAATATCCCGGAGAACAGGGAGGTAATGGCCACTGCGATATTCATTGCATTCGCTTCGAGACCAAGATCTCTACCCATTTCAGGAGCGATATTGAGCGTCGTCTGAGCGAATAGCCAGAAGGTGATGACGCCGAGGATCAGACCCCAAAGCAGTTTGTCATTGCCCTGAAATCCAGGCAGCTCAATGAAGACCGGGCCGGCAACGCTCTTGCTGGTTTCGAGTGCTTTTTTCATCCCATCGTCTTTCAGCTGAGCGATTTTCGTTAGGTCATTCATACTCTCTCCTCTGCGCTGCTCGACGACAGTAGCGCCTGACCTCTAAATAGAACCTGAGGCGAAACCATGAAGAATCTTGGTGTGCCTGGATTCCTCTCTCTGAGCGAATCCTCTCGACGATGGTGTAGGGCAGAGAACCCCGCATTGCTGTTTACAACTTTTCTCAAGCGAAAATCTGCTCAATGTTGAACATGTGTGCATGGGATCGAACTGAGGGCGTGGTCTGATCACGGCCACTCGCCGCTTTGCGACCTTCTGGAATGTACCGATGCTCCGGGGCCATCCGGATACCGGCGTTCGTCACGCGGCGAGCCAGGCATGCGCTGCAACAACGAGCGCTTTTACGCCTATCTCCAAAGTCGGGTGGATTACCGGCGCAAAACGCGGGTTGTGGTTGGTCGGGATCTCACCCATTTTTCCCTCCTCTTTGGCTTTCGCATAGATCCCAGGGTCGATGCCGCCAACAAACCAGAATACGGATGGCACGCCCCATTCGGCACCGAACG